>Ga0209489_103097_pt1 | contig 32854 bp, 9 predicted proteins | sample SiratrowhiteBW_FD_187527 | JGI IMG/M metagenome (GOLD analysis project Ga0209489, IMG submission 187527) | Root nodule microbial communities of legume samples collected from California, USA - Siratro white BW (SPAdes) (version 2) | ecosystem: Host-associated > Plants > Roots > Nodule | place: USA...
TTTTTAAATGATGTTTTTTTTTTTTTTGTAAGTTTAATATTATATTCTAGAAAGAATCATACTCACGACATTAATATTTTAATATAAATAATAAAGATTATTATAAATAAGTTAACAAATGAGTCATAAAGAGAAAATAGTATTATAGATAAATGACATAATTATAAATAATATAAAGGGCTTTTGAAAGAAGAATAAATCACACGAGAAAGTAAAATAAAGATAAAAGTTATAAGTAGGCAAAAACATACTATTTTCTATACCATCATATAACCGTGGTGATATAAATTATAGGTGACATGATTTTTTAAAAGGTGTTTAAGTCGTTTAAGACTTTACAATTTGTTTTATTCATAAAGAAAAGATTACACAAAATTCGATATTGACAACCTATCCCCCGGTGCTACTGTGCTCAATTATTCCTTCTAGATTGTTTCTTCTAGGAGCTTTTAAATGATACATATTTGGTTCTGGATTTTCATTGGTTTTTATTTGCATGTTTTGGTGATGAAATTTAGTAGTACACATTTTTATAACTGAAATTGCATGTCTAGGTAGTTGTAGTTCGGTAGCTTATTCATATTGGATGTGTATTTTCTAATACTATATTTTCTCAAAGTATGGTTGTTTTTAAATCTTTATACTGAGTTAAGATTTTTTGGATATTACTTCAAGTTATATAAATCCAAATATCATTTATTAAATATGATATATCAAATTATCTTATTAACTTATTCGAATAGTTTTCAATAAAATGAATAATTTGTTTAAAAAAATTGTTCAAAAGTGTCTTGTTTTTATGATACAATATTTTCAATTTTCTCGAAATTCTTCCTAAACATTAAATTTTCAAACTTTGTCATTTCTAAATTATGCCCTTTTTTGAATTATTTATTTTTACATTTTCATATAATCCAGTTATTCCAGCTTTACTTATAACAAATTTTTTACTTCTAATAATTCAAAATATTATAATGATTATTTGGATATATATAATAGGTTCAAGATATCATCCTAAATTCTCGTATTTATAGTTTATTAAACCAACCTTAACAATGTTATACAATAAAATTATCAATACAATATATTTTATAATAAAAGTTGCGTATTGTATTTTAATTTTAGGTGATAAAATTGATATATAAATAGAATTATTTTTTAAAAAAATAAAAAATGGATGGAAAATTAGGAACAATATGCCCCAATTTTCCTAATAATGTTTCTTTCAATTATGTCTAGGAACGGGATGGGGTTAAGAAAGCCCATTATGTTTGAATTTTTACGACAAAGTGAATTTCTTCCACACGCGCGTGGGAAGCGTGCTTTTCAAAATCAAACACTGTCTTTGTTCATTTATATTTGGTTTTTATTATACTCTATTTGTTTATAGATGAGTAACGCCTTTTACTATAAATTCTTTTTATTGTTTATAAATATATTAAATAAAAATAAAATCATTCAATACGTTAAATACATTCCCTTATAGTTTCGAACATAATTTATAATTTAAGAAAACAATTATATTTATTAACTTCTTAAACCAATGTCCTAATGACAGCAGCTGATAATGTCCTAAGAAAGAATAGTTAGAAGATTATGTAGAAAGATTTAAAATTAATTTATATTTTATAAGAAAATAATCACGGAGTAATAATTTTATTACCTAAACAAAATTTAATTACTTTTATAACTCATAATTCTTGGAATTCATTATTTTTAGAAATCATGATTTCACATTTCAAACACATGCTAAAGAAAAACACATGTGATCCACTAAAAAAACCATCTACGGTTACGTTAACTTTGGTAGGTTCCATTTATTGCATCTGTATTAATTTATTAGATTTTTTTCTTATTTACCATTTAAAATTTGTTGAACATTTTTATTTATGATCATTATTTAAAATATTAATTATATTTTAAACTTTTTTTGGTTTAATAAATAATACTATCCTTCAAGAAAAATACATTATTCTTTGAATTATTAACATTTATCTATAACCTAGCAAAATAATATTTTTTTTTAACGAATTTATTTCCTTACAAAACTAAAACTCAAGAATTTTATCAACTGAAGCCACATTCACTACCTAAATCAACTATATAATAATTAATATTTTAACTTTTTAAGAAAGCAATAAATATAAATAATATTGTATCTATGTAAAAATATTTCCTTCCAAAAACAATTCAGAAAAATTATGTCTTTTTTATTATAAAAAATGTTAATACATGTTATAATGACTCCGATCCTAATTAAATGAATACTCAAATACATATAAATCCTCTCTAAAAGTTTTAAAATATATTAAAAACAAAAATAAAAAATACAAAGTGGGCACGAAACTAGACTCACTCATAAAAAAACTTGTTGAAGACCACACATATCCTTACAAAAGTTATAATCCAACCAAAAGAATTCATAATTTTTATGTCAAACCTATCAAGACAATAACACATCTATTACTTTACACTTTTAAATATTACTTTACCTTAAAATATTAGATATTCCAAAACAATTTAGCTTGTAAAGTTTCTCACAATTTGACTCTAGTTTTATTAATTTCTAAGATATAACATCACCTTTGTAAAAAAGCAAATTTAATTACTAAAATAAAACCACACTCAAAAGACGTCCACCTACATTAATAAACAAGCTCGATAATATAATTTACCTTAATTTCATAAACAAAATCAGCTTGAGAAAAAAACCAAACAGCATCTCATATTATAAGCATAACGATTACTAAACATATTTCGCAAAAATATTCAAATGCCTAGTGTATCCACATTAACATTTTAATTCACCAAATTGTTGGATGTTAGTGTCTTTTTGCTAAGTAATATTTTAGAAAAAGCTAACAAATATTGTTAACAAAGAGGTCAATAGGATTTAAAGTAATTTTTGTAGGAACTTATCCACAACATTCTTATTATATTTTGAAATTGTTCTTATCACAAGTTATAAAACTATGTAAAACTTGCCAAAAGTGGATAGAGTAGTATTTTTAAAAGGGGAAATAAGAAAACATGAAAAGTGTAACTGTCTCCGATTTGAATGATCACTGATTGGTCCACATAAAAAGTGGATTACAGGGATTGTCCTGTGACTCTTGTATCATCTGACGTGGAATGGATAAACCAGCTCATTGGGAACGTGAAAGACGTGTAATGGATAAAACACTTAATTCCTTAAGAACGGCCCTTCGAACACCCAAACGCTCATAAAATCCGCGTACCTCTTTAATGTTTCATTCATTTGTATCAAATTTTAGGTTTTAGTTTTAGTAGCTATAAAATCCCCATAGCTCTTAATGTTTCATTTATTTGTATCCACGTTTAGGTTTTGATTTTAGTATAATACTAGTTTAAAGCCAGTGCGCATGATGCACGGGTCCTTTTTTTTTAGCATTAGTTTATTAAATTAAAAAGGATTTGAATTATATTTGTTATATTATATTTTTTTTCTATAATTTATTTGCATATTATTGTTAATATTACTTTAATCTTATTAATAATATATTTTAATTGATGGTGTATATAAAATAAGAAATCATTGTAACAATAATTGAAAAATAAATTTTAATTTTTTGTATGTATTTGAAAAGATAATTAAAATATGATAAAAAAATTAATTTTAAATACTATTTTCATATTATATGTATAAAATATACGTGAATTGTTGTTAATTGATTTTGTTTTTAAAAAAGTAGTTATAGTGGGCGGAATATATTTTGTGCAAATAATGAATTTAGGATGGAAAACTTCATCAAATCAGATTTGGAATATCTAAAGAGGATCGTTCCATGATAAATATTTTAGAAATCTCTAGTTAGTTTCTATAATGTTTTGTCCGTATTTATAATAATAGTATATGTTGACATTTTGGGATGGTTAACGTTGTGTGTTTTAAGAGTGCATTAATAGTTTCGTGATTATCTTATATGTTTTGTTTATAATGTGTAATTTTAGTTTAGATTCATAATTTTACTTCAGTCTTATAAAGATTACATGCTCTTACACTGAACTGACACCACTCTTTTGTTTTTTTTTTTACTCATCGTCATCTTCCGCCTACTGAAGATTTAAGGACTAGGAAAACCTAATATGAAGATCACACCTTCGCATATTACAAAGCATCACGTTGGAAAACAAAAATAATGAAAATAGAAAGAAATGACAAATGATTAAGAAAACCAACATTAAATTATAAACTTATATCAACCCTAATAAGATTCCTGTGAAGGGGAAATTGGTTCTCGTGCTTTCCCAGCCACGAGGAATAACAATTTCCTACGTTCGAGGGTGTGTTGTTAGTTGAATAAATATTTGGGGTTTATCGTTTCGATGCACCCCGAGAATCACTGTGACGTAATGATCAATGTAATTTATGACTTGTGTCGGCGCCGACAATGCTAGATTTGTGAACATAACGAGCCCCACGGTGGCGGTGCGCCGCTGCTGCCTGGTGTTCCACATATTTCCTATTTTTTTGGTGATAATCATATTATTAATTCTATCTTCATGATATCTGTGTGTATGGTTGATTGATGTTATATGCTATCAGTTGGCAGGAATAAAGTGAGTGTTGTTTTTTTTTTAAACATAAATTCATTTTTAGTGAAATTATTGACACGAGTATTTTTTTTTCAATTACTGATTTTGGTAAATTATTAGAGTCTATCGTAACTGCGTTTTTATTCTGAATAAGTTCTCACCCAATTGATAGTTTTATTATTTATTCTTTACATCAAAATTGTCATTGATAGTTCCTTTTTTTAAGTTTGTATTTTTGTTATATATGTTTGTGTAAACTAAATGAAAATATATAAATTAAATTTTTACTATTTATAATTTTTAATTATAAGAGTGTTATTTTAAAATATAATATTAGGTGTTGTTTTAAGATATGGTAAATTAGTTTAGAAAAAAGTTAACTCCGACTTGCTAAATTGAGTTTTCTTCATGTAATTTAGAAGAACAAAATAAAATTGAAAAAAATTACAATAAATAATTTAAATCAAGTGTGGGATAATTAATTATTTATAAGATTTTATCTTATATGTTTATTTTTGAAGTTTTTGTTGTAACTTTTTGATAGATAGGTCTCTAACATATTAACATTGATGATTACCAGACATTAATTTAAAGATACTGAACTGATAATAATTTATGGATGGTATTAAATAATATATTAATATTTGTCGCAATCGGGACGACGATCTTAAAAAATTTAGGTTTTAATAAAACAGAGGAGTCGTCATCATAATTTAAAGGAAAAACTATCAAAAACCAAAAATCAGATAAGGCAACTTTACAAAATCGGATTTAGAGTCCGGGAGTCGGTTATGTGTGGAGAAGGTATTAGCACCCTGTCCTAAGACGGTACCTCTAATTAAATGAATAAAATAAATGTGATTTTATAAAATGTTTATTTTTCCCATGAAACAAAATAAAAATGCAAACAATAACAACCAAAATATATTTTTAGAAAAGGGAGCCCGACAAGGATTTGACCTCGCTCCTACGTATCTCTATTGTAGAAAAAGAATCAGGGTTAAGTAGTTCTTTACTTGGTATTTATGTGAGGGGTAATTTTGAAATTTAGAAAAAATGTGGGTGCAAATCCTAATTAAGAGAGGTGTAGAAAGTAGTTCCACTAATCAAAAGGGTATTTTTGGGATTTGTGCAGAACTGGGGCTACTGGCGCAAAAGATGGGGTACAGAGAGCAAACCCCTTACCAGAAACCCACTTATGTTAAGGGCAGTTTGGTAATTGAGTAGTGGCGCAGGTGTAGGCTCAATCCAGTGGGGTGCAAAGAACAGCTCCACTAGACAGAAGCCCACTTATGTTAAGGGCAATTTGGTAATTGAATAGTGGTGCAGGTGCAGGCTCAAACCAGTGGGGTGCAAAGAACAGCTCCACTAGTTAGAAGCCCACTTATGTTAAGGGCATTTCAGGAATTGGAAAAATGTGGGTGCAGAACTTAATAAACAGGGTGCAGGAAGCACTTCCACTAACTGCAACTCAGCCTAAAGCCAGGGGTATTCTGGTAATTGGGGGAATAAAGGGTGCAGGCACAACCACAGGGGTGTGTCCAGCACAACCACTAACTAGAAACCCATTTAGGGGTTGGAAGGCACATCGAGGTGGCTTACGTAGGCGATAGCCGCCACGGGAGCGGCGGCGACGGTGGAGGCCACCGACGACGGCGGCGGCGTCGTTCAGAGTGGATAGGTGGCGTTTTCATGGCCGTTTTGCGGCTGCCCGTGGTGGGGCTCACGTCATTGCTGTCCATGGTGGTTATGGGTGCTTTGGTGGTAGCTTTTGAAGCGTTTGAGGTGCTCGACGGTGGCATGGAGGCATGCCTCGTGGTGGTGCATGGAGGCATGCCTCGTGGTGGTGCATGGTGAGCCACGTTTTCACGTTGTTTAGCTCGGATTTGGTATGCTTGCGGTTGGAATGAATTTTATGGAGGTGCATGATGACGCATGGTGGCAACGAGGTTGTAGGCACAGTGAGGACACATTTGGGGAAGAAGATGGCTTGCATGGAGCATGGTGATGACGAACGTGGGGGATTTCTTTGGGTAGTTTTGTGTAGGTTGGGCGTGATGGGCGTTAGCTTTGAAAGTTGGAGACAATACGGTTAAGATGTCATGTCTGATGCCTAGTGTTCTTTCTCTCTTAGCGTGTCTTCCTCTTTTCTCCTCTCTTGCTCTTCTCAATATTCTCTCTTTTCTCTCACTTCTCCCTCCAAAAAATATCGGTGTCCTCCTTTTCTTTTCTTTTGACCAATATATCCTCTTTCTTTTTTTCCATATTAGTCCTCCTTTTTTTTTTTTTGACCAATATATCCTCTTTTCTTTTTTTCCATATTATTTTAATTGATATTTTTTTTAATGTCAGTAGTTTAGTTTAAGGAGGTTACTCTTCTTTGACTCATTCATATTTATTATTATTTTTTTAATTTTTTAAAATTAATATTAAAATGAATTTACCCAGTAATGAGACTTAAAACATTTTCCAACGGTAAAAATCCATTATTTATTATTATTTTTATTTTTATTTAAGTAGAGAACGTGGGTTGTTAGTTTCAAAATTATTATTTACAAATATTTATATATTTATTTAAAAAAAAAACAAATACGTGGAGTTAGGGAGTGAGAACATGGGAGTCTACTACCATTGACTCATTATTTTTTATTGTTATTTTTTTATTATTTATTTATTATCTTGAACGTGTAAATCAAATAAATCAAGTAAGCAGTTTGAAAACATTCTTCCTTTTTTTTATTATTTATTCTCTTTTTTTAATATATATTTATTTTTAATTTGTTTTTATTATTTAATCATCAATTATTTAATATTTATTTATTTTTTATTTTTTATTTTCTTTTTTTTAATTATTATTATTTTTTAATTGTTATTTTAATTACCACATTTTTAATTTTCTCTTAATAGAAAAATTCGATATATATTTTTTAATTATAATTATTACTATTATTTTTTTAAAAACAAATTTTTAATAGACTGAATTCAACTATTTTTTTTTATAAATTTTATTTTATTAATTTATTCATAGAATGTAATGGAACCAAAGTCTCTTTTTTATTTAAATGACAAAGTATAATAAAATTAGATAACACACCCTTTTATTTTAATTTTTGTATTGTTTTATAATTTGAAATAATTTATTCGACCGGACGAAATTGGGTGTTGACAATATTATTATTATTACTAAAAAGGTGACAAATATATTTAATACTCAATTTTAATACATAAGGTACTATACTAACTTAATGGTTAAAATCATTATTATTAGTGAACTGAATCAAGTTTATTGCTATTTAGAATTTGTTAAGAGTGTGTAGACTAATATAGAAAGAAAACTGGATAACTTTAATTCTTGGAATTCACCTACAAACATAATATCATTATAGTATTAAGATGTTTCCCTATAGAAGTTCACAAGATGTTAAACCATATTTTGCTTGCGTAAAATTAAAATTTCTATGATTAAATTCTTAAAAAAATATGAAGAAGTAAAATTAATTCTTTGAGAAAAAAAAACATAAAAAACAAAAGAATTACCATAACAAAAAAAATATAAATTTCTCAATTTTAAAAAAACAACAACAAAGTTTTCGCCGAAGACATACTAATTATTAGGTTGATAATCTCAAACTTTTTCCAAAATTCATTAACAAAGTAGGCGATTCTTGTTCTTTCAAATATCCATGATGTTGTTTCATTCATCTAAATCGGTTTCAATTTTTTACTTTTCCTTGAATCTAATATAGTAAAAATAAAGGGGAAACCTTACTTATGACATATCTCCCCTCATAATTAAATATGATAGGATGAAAAAATATCGAAGAGAAGTAACATCCCTAGTAAAAATAATCTAGAGTCAAAAAAATAATATTTTAATTGAATATAAGATTGAAGGTTAATAAGTATAATTATTTTTAATAAATTAATTTTGAGGACATTATTGAATTGTAACACCTTCGATTTTAATTTTATAATAATAATTATTTTTTATGGTTTTACAATAATGTTTTTTTTTAATATCAAAATTTCAGTTTATACTAATTTGTTTTAGTTCTTAGTTTATTTCTTATTTGTACAATAGATTGACATAAAAAAGGAGATAGATTTTCCTTTATATTTTTTCTCATTATACACTTTTGATAATGTTTTTATTTTTTACAAATGAATTTTTTTACCATAAATATTATGATTATAAAATCACTTAATTCTATTATATACTGTTGAATGCCGATGTTATATTATATTATCTTATCTTTAACTTAAACAATGTACCATCTAAATGTATATGATATAACATCTCCTAGAGCGTGTAGACTATATATTGTCTTATGTTTATTTTTACATTATTTATCAAAATATTATTGTAACCATCTTTAATCTAACACTATAGCTCATGATTGTCATCATACTTATAAATAACCCAGATAACCCTCTAAACTTATATGATAAAATACACTCTTACATAAATTTTAAGAAAAAAAATAGTATAAATGATTTTTGTTGGTATAAATGATTGACATAGACAAATATCTTAAATAATGAATGAGAAGTCCAAATATTTGTTTTTCTTTCTTTTTCTTGACTCCATCCAATTATCAATGTAATTCAAACTTTCCAAATATAACATAAATTAAAATTTTCAAGCACGGATTAAATTTATTATTTTCAATATAATATAATATTAGTTGGAAAATCCCAATAAAAAAACATTTTACATAACTTTTTAAGAACTAAATATTAAATGTTTTGGATAATGGTTTGTATCAGAAACAAACACTGCATTGGACCCTTATATAAAACAAAAGTGTTTCTATGATTGACATTAATAGATATGATTTCATCACCCGTCCTTTCTACAATCCACGTGTAGCATTCGCATTTTAGGAGCACTTTTCTTCTTCTTTTTTTATTAGTTGTTAAGGAAATTTTTTTATCGATGGTGGAAGATTATTATTATTTAAAAAAAAAACAGAGAATTTTTTAATTAAACTTATTTTTATGGTAAAGGAGCGTTGCTCTTGTGTGTGCTAGATTTTTGGGAAGCTGAACTTTATTTTTGGAGAATTGGTCGTTAAATGTTGGTAAAGACTGAGAGAAGATTCCGCTTTAGAAAATTCTTCTCCAAGTCAAAAGTTAGAGAAACTATGAAATACACCAGTCAATAATTATATCTGAAGGATTACTATTATCTAATTTTTAAAATAAATTATTTTTAAAAACGTTTTGAAAAGTAGAAAGGAATAAATATGTATTTATATTGTTTTTATCTTATTTTCTAAATAATATAAAATTATTGAGTATAATAAAATAAGTTATTTTTAGACCTTGAAAAGAGAACTAACTTAGCAAATAAGACGAACAATTTAAATACAATTTTTAAAGGAGGATAAAACTGTTTTAGAGCTTCAAAGAATACCTATCTCACGGAACAAAATCTTTCCCAAAAATATAATAAAAAAAATGAACTAAAATCCCGTGATGCTATGTGGAATCTAGGGAGTTACGCCAGTCAAAGAGATTAATCCTTCAATTAACAAAATATGACAATGTCATGGACGATCATTGGGCTAGGCCCAGCCCAAATTTTATTTTTCACATAGGCACCGAGGCCCACTACGAACTGAATTACTCAAGCTAGTGCTAACGTATCATTTAGATGACAGTGGCTACCACAGCTGACAGTTGGGCTTGGACCATTTTTCTGACAATACCAATTTTTTCTCTTGAATATATATAAAAGTATGATAGTAAAGTTATTATTATTATTATTATTATTATTATTATTATTATTTTATTATTTTATTATTATTCAGGCCTTGTTGATACACCACCTATTTGTTATTAGCGCAAAGTGATTTCCTGTAGTGATTTGTAGTTTGGGTTAATCCTTTGTCAAGTCTCTTCACAGTATACTAGAGAATGAGACTTCATATGAGTAAGTATTTAACTGAATTACGTGTTTTAGTGATTTTTTGTTAGGGAACATTTTCATTTTATATTTCACTGTTTTATTATATAGTGGATGTCTCGTTAGCGGTGAGTAATTACTAGGATACCGTATTACGGATAAATACTTCATTAAAAAATAATAATAGTGAGTAATAGTACGATTTAGTATTTTAATAGATAGTAAAATGAATTGGATCATTAATGGACTGGGACGGGCCGACACGAGGAACTTGTTATTTTTTTAAAATAAAAGAATATACAAAATATTGAAGTTCAAAGTTTTTATGTATTTCTATGATTTTATTTTTTAAAAACATATATTTCTTATTAGTTATTTTATGAATTTAATTTCTCTAACAATAATAATAAAAAATTAATATTCAAATATTTTTACAGTAAAATATTAAGATATTCTACATTCTTTAAAAAAAAATTGTCTATTTAAATTAACTTTATAAAATAATTAATTTTAAAAAAAATTCTCTTAATTTCTTTTCTCTGGACTAGCCCACTTATTTGCTAGAAACGGTCAAACTAGCCGGTTTTTTCGAACCCACATTTTGTAGTGCTCTAGCCAATATTTCTAAGATCCTAGAAAACTCTAATTGAAAGGGCGTCTGATTCAATTGATTTAATTTTATTCTAAAAAACTGTAAATACAAATGAAGTAGTTTTGTGATCATAAATAAATATGTGGACTTTTTTTCATTTTTACTTCTATAAATTACATATTTTACTATTTAACTATTATTATTTCACGAATTACATGGAAATTTTAATGTATTTTTTTATTATAAATTTTAAGTTTCTTTTTTATACATTTTCCAATTGATTAAATGTATAACGATGAATTGATGTGATAAACAAACAGTTGAGAGAATAAAATATGGTAAAATACCTAATGGAGTTATACAAAGCAGCGTAATAACGAATTGATAAAAAAATGTTAAATAAGGATGACTAATAAATATATATTTATCATATTTTTATATTTATCCTGGATAAATAATATTTAATATTTTAAATTGAATATGAAAATAATTATTAATATATAATTTTCTTTTAATATTTTCAGAAATAATAGATATTATAATTGTATTAAAATTTTAATTATATCCAATTGTTTATTTTTTATAGATATTTGACACTTCTGCAATTTTATTTGGTATTTAATTTTAAAATCTATGCAAAGAATAATTCTTGAAAATTTGACATTAAAGAAAATAACGTGTGTTGTTTTTTATATTGAGTCCTTGTTATTATCATATTTTTGTTGTGATTTTTATGTTTTGTAAGAAAAATATTTAATTAATATTTAGGATAGTATGATAGTAAGTATGGATATACATATAAGTTATGTATTATTGAATGAAACAAGAATGAGACACAAATTTCATATTTGATAAATAAAAATATAAAAGATATGAAAATTTATTTTATAAATGGAGATGAGTATATTTAAACCTATATCCTTCCCACCTCGTCATTGTACATGATATCAAACATATTTGAAAACTAAAAGTTAAATTATAATTTCTAACCAAAATCATATCATGTTCTAAATAAATATATTATAGACTCTTTTTTTTTGTTAAAATGTTAAAACTCCCATTTTTTAAGTCATGAAACCCCTGAAATTTATCTATAAATATATCTAAATATTATAAAGTTCAAATATATACATCAAAATTAAATCAAGGTAACATCGTGATAGTTGGTTGGTTTAATTTATTAATTCTTTGTCAAAATGTCTTTACTTGAAACTGATTGTAAAAAAGCTTATCTGTAATGGACAAAAAGTTTTTTCCTATAATTGATAAATTAAACAATAATATAAAATAACTTTTAACTCATTTTTAAAGAGATTGTTAATATAATATAAGACTTATAATTTTTTTATAAAATTTATAATTTTTTTGACAAATGAAGGGAACAAACATTTTTATATAACATAAAATAAATTATAGAGATATTTTTGTGAAGTACTATGCTAGCTTAAGACTATAAACTTATTATTTAAACAAACAATTTACTTATCAGACATAAAAAAAATACTTATAAATGAAAAGATTCTGTATTCTTGACAAATTTTAATAATATTTTATACTTTAATTTTTATTAACACTTAATTAAGACATAAAAAAAATACTTATAAATGAAAACATTTTGTATTCCTGACAAATTTTAATAATATTTTATAATTCTTTCATCCAATTTTAATTAAAACATAGATGGTTAGATTTTTTCTAATATATATATATATATATATATATATATATATATATATATATATATATATATATAGATTTTCCAATGTTATACTTATGTTATATATCAACAAGAATATTTCTTTTGGTAAGTATTGACACATCACGATAATAATATAAATAGAATCACTCGCTAATTACTTAATCCACTTAATCCATATAACTTTCTAATTACATATCATAAAAAAAAACAATACATTACATTATACATTCAACTCATTAATGCACTAATGTTTTAAAAAGAATGTTAAGGAAGGTAGATGAAAAATACATAAAAACTATTTTCACATTAACTTATACTTTAGCCAAATTCATTTTGCTAAGCAAAATTAATTATTTAAATTGCATATATTTGCTATTGAAATCATATTCATTGAATACATTAAATTTATTAAATCTCCAATTTACTTTCAGATTGATATTCGTTGAACGAAAATACAGAAACCAATTTTTTTTTTAAAAATCAAGTCAATTATTCTACCATCGAATTTTACACAATATAACATGTTTCATAACTTAATTACAACCTATTGTGAAAATCAAAACCATAATTACATCAAACAATCAAAAGGTAACTTACTAACTTAGCAATTCCATAAAAAAAATAACAATAAACACATAGTTTCAAAAAAAATCATCAATATCTAATATAAATAATCAAAATTATCATCTTTTAAAAGAATGAAGTGTCTTTTGGATATACAAAAATATTTATATTAGTTCGAAATATATAATGTTAATTTAGAGCTATTTATTTATTGATTTTAAATTTTAGTTAATATTAATAATATTTAACCTTAATTATTGATTACTTATAATTTCAAAATTAAAAAAAATTGATAATATATCTTTTGTAAAATTTAAGTTGTGTCAGAGTTTAATAACTTGGTCTGTATTCTAAATATAATTAATTAAAATAACATTATATTTTATTTTAACTTAAAATAATTTACAAAAAATTAGCAGAAATATTATTTAACTATCTTTTCCTTGATTACAATGTTTTTATCTACAAATTTATATTTATAATAAAATTTATAGGAAATAATTTATAATTTCTAATAGTTTTCTCGCGAATATTTATTCACAAAAAAATATAATTAATATATATAAGTGGTTTCGTAAGTAATGAAAATAACTTTTTTGCAGAAGAAAATTCGTAAAAACATTCACATATGTTTGCAGTGGAAAAACTTCCACAAAAAGAAATGCATTTACTTATAAAATATTTCAACGAAAAATATACATGTTATTATGTACAAATTTATATTCACAAGAAGATATGTAAAAGAAATCATGTACGAAGTATTATTAATAATGGGAAGACCACAAAGCCATCCATATAAAGTTCTAGATGGAAAGTGTTAGCAATGCACGCATTCTATTTTTTAATAGAAATTTATTAAAATGAACAAAATGAGGAAAAAAATCGCGTCAATAGTTAAAAAAGTTGTTTTTGGCGATTTTCATTTCTACATTAATAGTTAACATGATGCGATTTGGAAATGAATGACACAAATTCAAAGACGTGAATTTGCTATATTTCGCTTTAGAATCTTTATTTCCATGAAATTATTAATTCTTCTGTTCTAACCTTTCTTTCCACTTTCTATTAGCTCTCAATTATTATAGATTTTATTGACCATCTCTTATTGTTTCTAATAAAATAAGACTCTCGCTAACCAGTTTTTGAGAATGTTGATTAAAACATAAAAATATCTTTTACTAAAAATTATATAAAAATACGTTAAAAATGATTAACAAGATTCTTTTTTATATATCTCAACAACAAAACTTTGATTCCTTGACCTAGTTAACACTTATCATAAAATAATCATTGTTCTCAAAATGAGTAGGTCTAAAATAGAAGCCTACCATTATTAAGGTATATATGAAATCTAATTGGAATATTTAAATATTTTTTTGTTTTCATTAGTAATATATTAAGCACTTCTCTTCAAATCATTGACGTGATAAACAAAAAGTTAAGAGAATATAATGGTATTAAAACAATTAATATAGTTTTATAAAGGTTAGTGCCTAAAATTAATTGATGTAAACAATGTTAAATAGGAATGCTAAATAAATTTGTATTTAGGTATAGAGTTTAAGGATCCGTTTGGATCCAACCATGGAAAGAAGTTAGAAATGGTTCATTTGTGTGGAAAGCGTATATTTCGAATATTTCGAATTTTTTTAAGAGGGATACAGTTTTTAATATTATTTCTTCACATAACATTATTTCAATATTATTTTCCAAACTAGCACTCTTTATTGTATAAGTGGAGAGAGAAAAAAATTAAACTAACTAAAATTAAAAATAAATTGATTTAAAGATAATATAAAATATTAAAATTTTGTAAATGTTTATTGTTATGGATAAAATAAAAATTTGAAATAAAACTGAAAAAATAAAGTTATAAATGTTAAATAAAAATATAAGTAGTGTAATTTATAGATTTAAGAATAGGTAAAAGTATTATTTTCAGTAAAATCTTAATTAAAAATATAATGAGAGTTTGAAATGATTTATTTTTAATTTATATGAGAGAAAGAGATAAATAAAAAAAATTATGTAAGTGAGAAATCATTTATTTTTTATTAAATTTATATGAAATAAAGTTGTGATAATAAACATACAAAGAGAAAAAAAGATATTTATAGATATTTTGAAGTTATTACTTATAATGAGAATAAATTACAAGAATTTTGTAACTGTATTTTATACTAAAATTAAAATTGGATGAAAGAATTATAATAAACAATTTAGACACAGAACACATACTCATAACTCTAATGCAAAATTTAATAAAAATAAATGATTTTTCACTTACATAATTTTTTTTATTTACCTCCTTCTTATATAAATTAAAAATAAATCTTTTCAAACTCTAGTTGTATTTTTAATTAAGTTTTTACTAAAAAAAATACTTTTATCTATTTTTAAATCTATAAATTACATTACTTATATTTTTATTTAACATTTATAACTCCATTTTTTCAGTTTCATTTCAAAATTTTCTTTTATCAATAACAATAAACATTTAAAAAAAAATTAATATTTTATATTATCTTTAAATTAATTTATTTTTAATTTTAATTAGTTTAATCTTTTTCTCTCTCCACTTGTAGAGCAAAAGGTGCTAGTTTGAAAAATAATATTAAAAAAGTGCTAGTTTGAGAAATAATATTAAAAAAATGCTATGTAGAGAAATAATATTGAAAACTGTATCAATCCTGTAAAAGATTCACATATTTCAACGAATAAAATATTATTTTATTGTGCAAATCAAGAATAAGAGGTGCTAATTTTATTTCTTCGCATACAGTGAAGATTTGAAGGATAAGTATACTCATTCCATAATAAAAAATAATGAATATAATAAAATTATAAAATAATAATGATAAAATAAAATAAATAATTTTAATTTTAATTTTATAAAATAATATAATTATTAATAATATTAATATTAAAAAACTGAAAATATTAAAAACAATAATTATAATAATAAAAAACATTAAATGTTATATAATAAAATATTATTAATAAAATAATTAATAACAAAACAAAATATACTTCTAATTTAATAAAAATAAATATAAATATTTCAAATGAAAATAAATTATGAGATAGTTATTCTTTATTTTTATAAAATAATAAATTATTTAATTTTAATATTAAATTTATTTTAAAAATAATAATTTTATATTTTAAAAAAGTAACCAGTCTCAAATAATAAATTAATATATTTTATAATATATTTTTTTAAATAATTACGTAATTTAATATTTTCATAAATTTTTTAAAAAATACTATCAATTATGCTAAATAAATTTATTTAATTTTAATATTAAATTTTTATAAATTTATCCATAGCTCTTTTGTGATTTAACAAAAAAATCCAACTCTTATTTTTTTTTTAACTTTTGAATAACCTGATTCAAATTTTTTAGTTGCCATATTTGTATATTTTTATATAAAATTAAAAATTATAATATATATCACACTAAATATAACTTATAAGTATATAAAATAAGTCTAAGTTAAAAAGATAAAACCTGATTGTCAAGTCTTCTCTTATGATATTATCTTTCCATCCTGTCCTTTGGTATGTCTTTAAATATAATTTGTAACTTCTAAATTCTCTTCATTGAATTTACATAAATTATTTTAAGATTGATTAAACAATAATGAAAAATAAAAAAAAATTGGGATCAATTTTTTGAATCTCATATTATTTTTACCTAATATTGATGCCCTTAAAAGAAACAAAAGTGAATACAAACTCTATTTTATTTAATCTACTGCTCAAAGTCTCTAAATAAAGACACACTCATAAATTCACAGAATGATGAAATATGAAATACATAAATGCAAAGTATAAAATGATGAAATATGAAATGAAAGAAATTTGAAATTCTGAAACAAGTTGAAATAATATTATGAAAGGAATAAAGAGACAGAGAAAGAAAGTAAATAAGTGAAGAAAGAAATAGAGAAGTGAAAGAGTCCGACAATGATAGAACATATAAAGAGATTATATGAATCGGTTGTAATATAGGAAAGAGATAAATTAGAAAGTTTTGATACCTAAAATTCTTTGACTATTAAATTTTTTTAAAAAAATATTATTAATTTATTATAAGAAAGTTTCAAGAATTATTTATTAAATAGTATTTATAGTATCAATATAAATTAAAGTCATTAAATAATATTTATAGTACCAAATGTAAACTTAAAGTCAATTAAAATATTTAATTTTTTAATTAAAATTTTGCTAGTATAATTTTAAAATTAAATATTTTTTATTTTATAATAATATATTAATATTAATTTTTGTTGAGGTTTTAAGATCTAAAGCATATTAAATTTTGAAGCCTTGAGACTAAAGGGGTTATTTTACCTATTTGAGTCTTGAGCCACCTATATATATATTTAAAAAAAATTATTGTCTACAAATTTACATCGACGAGAACATATGCAAAAAATCATTCATAATTTTTAGTAGTTCACTTGCGATTTTTTATTTGTAAAAAAAGTTATATAATTATACAATTGATATGGATGTAGGTAACTTTATAAGTATTAAAAATGATTTTCTACCGGTAATTTTACACTAAAAAAATGTATATGTATTCTAAACAAAAAAAAAAATAAAAGAAAATTTGTAACTATTTGTTGAAAAAAAATATTTCACGTGAAAAACGGAATATATCTTTCTGCCGAAATTTTTAACAGGAAAATCAGTATATAATAAATATTTTTCTAGTTGTGTTCATTTTAATTGAAGAATCTAATTGAAGATTATCACATAGTTAGGTGTCTCTTATTAATATATTAATTTAACCTTATTACTGTTAGGTGCCTCTTATTAATATATTAAAACAAAACGTTTTGTTTTATATATAAAAAAAACTTTGAAATGAAGTCCGAATTTAAATCTCCACCCACAATCATATGCATGAAATACGTCCATGAAAAGAAGTTCCATTGAAGAGGCTAACTCCATGTGCAATTTTATCTTTTTCATCCACGCCCACCAACTCTGAGCTCAATGTTCAATCCCCTTACCTTTCTCCGCTATTTCCCCAAACTCATGGAAGAGAATTGTAACTGTCGAGGTTTCTGTCGGGACACTTTTTTTAATAAAAAATATTAATTATCAATGTTCTTCATTCACGCTTCACCCGCTTCTTCCTTCAAACACAAACATTTTTCTTAGTCAAAAAATTATTACAAATATTTACATGTTTTCAACCTAGCTTTAGGGCTGAGAAATGGACGTAGAAGCATTCACATGTGGTACATGGTTTTTAACTTTTTATTTCTTTCTAAAGATATTTTTGGGAAAAAATAACTCTGGGAAGTGACAGTAATAAAAGGAAACCTATTTGAACACCGTTTATTCCGGATAAACGATATTGAAGTCAAAAAATAACGCTTTTTAAAATTATTTGAAAAGGATATATAAACAGAACCATTTTTATTTCTATACCCAGAACGTGCGTAAGAATGGGAAGACCAGAAGAAGCTATCCATATCCAGTTCTAGATGGAAAGTGTTAGCAATACACGCATTCTACTTTCAATGTAAATTTATTAAAAGGAACAAAATAAGGGATCAAATGGCGTTACTTGTTAGAAAAATGGTGTTGTTGATTTTCACTTCCTACATTAATAGTTGAAAAATGATGCTATTTGAAAAAGAATGATGCAAGTTCAAACACGTGATTTTGCCATATTCTATTTTTGATTTTTTTTTCATGAAATTATTAATTCTTCTGTTCAAACCTTTTTTCAGTTTCTAATAGCTCTCAATTATTGAAAATTTTATTCACATCTGTTTTCTAATAAAATAAGACTCTCGTCTAAACAGTTTCTGAGAATGTTGATTAAAACATACAAATATCATTTATTAAAAATTACAAAAAAACGTTAAAAATGATAAAAGATATCTTTTTTACATATTTCAACAAAAATTTTATTCACAATCTGTTTTCTAATAAAATAAGACTCTCGCTAAACAGTTTCTGAGAATGTTGATTAAAACATACAAATATCATTTATTAAAAATTATAAAAAAAACGTCAAAAATGATAAAAGATATATTTTTTACATATTTCAACAAAAAACAATTAATTCCTTGACCAGTTAACATTTATCATAAAATAATCACCGTCCTCAAAATGAGTAGGTCTAAAACAGAAGCATACCATTATTTAGGTACATATGAGTTTTAATTGGAATACGCTAATCAATTTTTAGTTTTCATTAAATTAAATATTAATATATTAAACAGTTATCTTCAAAACGCGCGGAGAATAACAAATTTATCTCAAATTTTAATTGATTCATATCTACAATAATTTAATTTGTTTTAATTATAAATTGAACTCAACAATTCAAACACCTATTAAATATCATCATTGAACCTAACCGATACCTACACAGTTAGTAGTTGCACCTTTTTTTTTTTTTTTTTGATTAGTTAACAGTTATTTCGGTCGTTGAACTTTTTGGATTGCCCTGCTCTGCGCTCTGTGCTCTGCACAATACACCAACCATTTTACCTTGATTGGTGGGATTAGAATATTTTCTTTTAAATGCACTTTCTTTTTCCGTGGTCTTAGTCAACACTGTGCACTTGTGTGTCTGCGCGTGTGTCGGTTGCACAGAGAGAAAGAAAGAGAAAGAAACAAGAGAATTCATATTTATAGAAACATGAAATCATATATATATTTATATTAATATCAACTCTTCTGCACTTGCTTTCTCACATACCACATTCATCAATCTGGTTCTGTGAAGTTTACAGGCGGAGGTTGTAATCATACGAAAGTAGACCAAATCAGAAACCCCAAAAGACAAATATTGAAAAACAATGTAAGAAAAGAAAAAGAATAGAATGGAAGAACAAAATGATAGGAAAATATACAGTCTAGCTAAAGAAATGACCATAGTTAATTAATAGGGTCATTCTCTTTCCATTTCCCTCCCTCCCTCTTCATTTTCTTAATAATTTTGTTGGAGGGGTCATAATCAGCAGCGGGAACCCTTCCTGCAGTTCAGTGCACCCGCATTGGTCGTAATGGACCCTACCAGTGAAGATGGCCTCGCACTTAGGCTAGAAGCTCTAGCATAGCTAGAGGAGGCTCCTGCCCCTGATGCTGTGAAAAACGCACCGTTTACCATTAGGTCCCCTTCAGACCTCCAATTCCACCCTTTCCATTCACTCTCTGGTGCATCCTCATGCTTTGTCACCTACACATAAAAACATCACATCAATATAATATTTTTACTCTTAAAAATGGTGATTAGTAGCAGCAAAGCAATACCTCTTTGCTGAATCTGTCATCGGGTGCAACAAACCTATTGCCTTGACTGTTAATGGTTGGGTCGGCACTTCCTCCAATGGCATACATTTCCCAGTGGGTGTAGTCATTGTTCACCACATGAAAATATCCATGCCTACACCTGCATAAATCCCCAACATTTTTTTCTTTCAAATTTCACCACCAGTGGCCCCACATAATTGCAAAAGTACTTTGACTGTTTCCCTCTCACTTTTTCTCAAATTTCACTGGCAAAGCAATTTTGGAAAATGGAAACAAGATTTTACTTTACTTTACTTTACCTTGGCATCCTTTGAACGAGGCCTTCCCCAAAGTGGTTGAAAGCAATTGTGACCTGCATGTTCTTGTCTTGAGTGTAGGAGTCGCTGTGGCCCAAAAGCATCACTTTATCATGGTGAGTCATGTAATTGTTGGAGATGGTAATGGCGGAAGAGCCATGAATGGCATCGATCAACCCATCATTGCAGTTAGACAAGGAGCAGTGATCAACCCATATGTGGCTTCCTCCGAAGATGGAGACGCCGTCACCGTCGGATACGGTTCTCCACCCGTAGTGCCGTGGGGAGTCCCGCACCATAGCATTCCCCCCTTGCTTACAGTCATGAATATTTATCCCGTGGATGATAACATTCGTCACATACTGTATCGTAATGCATGGACCACCCGCAATGTGCACGCTAGCGCCTCTTCCGTCAATCGTCTTGAACGAGTTCATGATCAGCTCCTCCTTCAGCTTAATCACCATGTCCCTCGCGAATATGATCCAGAGAGGCTCCTCCTGAATCACCGCGTAACGGAGCGTCCCCGGCTTCGGTGTCACGGCGTCATCGTCGCTGGAATCCGTCACCACGTAGATTTTCCCGTTCTTTCCTCCAATCGCGTTTTTCCCGAACCCAATTGCACAATCCGCTAGCCTCTGCCTGTTCTTCTCCCAGTTCGGGTCACACCTCCAACAGTCGTCAATTGGGTTACCTGTCCCACATGACAGGTAACCCAAATTCCTCCTAGCCACAGAGGCATTGATTTTCCTGCGCCAAACAAACAAAAAAAAAAAACAAATATGTAAAATCGACAACAAAAGTGTTACATTGTCTAACAAATTTATGTGACATTTAATAAGTGTGTCACAAAATATGGTGGTAACATTTGTGTCAGTACATTGTGTTAGGTTTGAGTGTAGTGAATGTGGGTTTACCTGTTAACTTCTTGGGCGACCAATTCGGGGTTCTGGACCGGGGAAGAAGAAATAAGGGAGGGGGTGAGGAGAGAGAAGAGGAGGAAGAGGAGAGAAGTGAAAGTGGTGGCCATGTGTTGATTATAGGTGAAGTGTGAGGAGAAAGTACGTAGTTGGAGGGTGTATATAAAGGAAGTAAAGCCGGGCTGAATGGCGTGATTAAACTGAACATGTAGGACCCAGGTGCTTCGTGATTTCTGGTTTTACGGGATACCAGTTGGGCAGTTTTGTCCGTTAAGCAAGCCCCAAATGATGGGGGAACCTCCCAAGCAACATTACCCTACCCTATGAGTAAAACAAAATACGAGGAATGTGCTATCAAACGTTGTTTTCTTTTACTACTTCTCCACTGTTCATTTATTAAATACTGTAACTCTCACTTACCCTTACTCATTAAATGTTACTCTTCCTTGTAAAAACCTTCTAGTTTTGGTTCATTCATAAATGTCCTCCTTGGTGTTTTCCTTTTTCTTTTCGTTTCCCTGTTGTTTCTTTTAACTTTGTACTAGAGTTCAGTACACTAACACTGATATATACTAATTAGTATTACAGCATCATAACCTCCGTTTCTTTAATGGTCCCAAATGGGATGTTTTTGAAAAAGTTCCCTGCTTCTCTTGCATAAGCTTTGAGGATAATCAAATTAAGTAGGCATGGCGCAACGAGTAATGGGCACTTTGATTAATTGAGTTATTCAACGGGCGTGGTGAAAGTAAAAGCCTCCTCAAAAGGAGGGATCATGTGATGCAATGAGGTGTTGGCAACTTTCAGTTAACCGTGTTCATAATAAACTCTTCACCCCAATTTTGGCACCAAATTCTCAATATTTTGACTTTTGTTTCGCATAAGATCGTGAAAAATTAAAAACGTTACTGGGTGGAAGAGATTGACTTAGTTGCTCCTATGGGTCCATCTATTACTTTAACTAAAGAGGCATCTTGGAAAATTTTGACCTTCATACCCATATATACCATGCATTCTTAATTCGGGCTGGTAATGAACGACTAATTGTTTTAATCTGAAATTAGTATAAATAACTGTCTATATTTTTTCTTCGAGATTTTTCTAATTTATTTTTCTTTCCTTTGTTTTTTTGTATGTTAATACTAATGTGTAACATAAGTGGTTGGTTATGCATTGATATATATCCATATGCAAGAAATTGTTGAATTAATACACAGTTGAAGAGGAAATGTGAGCAGAATGATAGAATGATGAGACATGCACCGACAGTGAGAGAGCTTTAATCAAGGCGTGGATAACAACCATAGGATTTTTTGTTTGCTATTGAACTTTTCATCTAATCATATTGCCCATAGATGCTTGCTGTTAAGCATATAGGTATATAGATTAGTTACCATAGAAAGAAAAACAATACCATTTAAGGTGGGTTGGACTTGAGAAATTGTAAGAATCCTTATATTCATAATAAGATAGAGACGCCTGAAAAGACATGAGAGAAATTTTTTACTCGAGCTGCCTTATAATTGCTTGCTCAATCATATCCTTGGATTATATGGGGTCCCCAGCTCTCGCTTTGCTTGCGTGACAAGCTAAAACAATTACGTTTAATTGTGCTAAAAAAAAAAATTACTTAAACTAACTTTTATCTGGGTGCTACAAAAGTTTAAGTTGTAAGATCTAACATATCTCATCACCTCAATGTATATTTATCTCAAATTTAAAAGACCTAATAATGTGATATAATAAGATCACAAACCTCATTACAATAACTTATTATATTATATAAAAAGTAACTTTAAATTCTCATAAAATCGAATTGTAAAATAAATATTGTCGACCAATGCGTGTTTGAGTTAGATTAATTTAGATATCATTTTATTGGTTCATAATATATACACAATTGTTTGTGATGAGAAATAAATTTAATATGTTTAACGTTTTTGTGAAAAGTGATTTAAATTTGGTTATGTGTCTCGTTTAAGAATAAGATGAGATGTAAAGTACTCTCATTTTAACATTAGTTTATTTTATCTAAATTATCTAAAATAATAAATTTTTAATAATAAAAGTTATATAAAATATGTACTTGTTTTTATACATAAATTGAACAAATATTGAGAATTATGTTTAAAGTTAACTAGAAAACAATATATTGTTTTAACCATAATTAACAATTTTGCTTATCTGAGGAAAAAAAAAACTTTTTTTCCCTTATGTAATAAGTTTTAATTTCGCTTCTACCAACCCAATAAGAGAAATTCAGATTAATTGTAAACATTTTTCTGTATGAAAACGGATTAAAACTAATCTAAAAAAAGTTCCAACCCAAACACAGTATTTGGTTTGTTTTCCAAGGGAATAAATATTATTAACAGAACCATTCTATTAGGAAAAAAGGAATGTATACACATTGGGCTAATTTATTTTGTTAGCTAAACTACAAGTTTGTGGAGATAATTCTATTTTTATCATCATTTGCAATATGATATGATATTTGTTACCTTTTTAATATATAAAGGTTATATATGTTTATTATTAATGAGTTCAGAAAGCGTGTCGGACAAAAAAAAATTGATATAAAAGCTTAAATTTGTTAAGTTAGGAAAAACTTGTTTAAGTAACTTATTCAATTATATTTTTTTGTAAAAATGTTCACTAAAATAACTGATAAATATAAATTAACTAAAATAAACATATCCAAAATTTTTATACTAGTTTTAACTCAATTTTATTTTGATAATAATACTTTTACGTAATTGTAATTTTAATTATTTAATTAAATTTGAATTTTCAGGTTCAATCACTTAATTTTTGTTATATCATGCACCTTGCCTACGTAATTATTAGGCATTGTTTTGAAAAATAAAATTTAAGATTATAAGTTATATTTAATATATAAATTAGCATTTTAACTATTTAGTAATTTATTTTACAAATTTTATTGTATTTCTAAACTTATTTTCTGTTATTTTTTTAAAAAAATGAAACAATTTTTCATCTTTTCTTCAATCAAATAACACAATTTAAAAGAGTATATGTTTAGAACAATTTGACCTAATCAAATTGTGCTTTGAAGCAAATTTTATTTTCTCTCGACTTCTACGTTTTTTCTTTTCTATATGTGGTTTGTAGGTACGAAGTTCTGTGTTTTCATGTGAAATATGAACTAAATAAACAAAATTTAGTAGTCCGTAGTAATATGTTTTATTTGTAAATTATGTCATCTTGGAGTAATTTAGGACTTTTCTAACTTTATCTAACTTAATTAAGTATAATTGAATCAAATTTATGAGTTGAATAATTTGTAAATATATGTTATATTGAATTATAGTGGAAATTGACTTTCAGTTCAAAGTGGATGGAGATAATGTATATTTTAAAATTTATATATCATGTGAAAGTTGGATAAGTAACAATTTAGCTTATTCATAAAAGAGAATGACGAACTTGTTTATAAGCTACATATTTAAGTCCAGATTATACTACTTGTCATGAAATTGTTGAGTTGATAGGCCACTTAACTCTGATTTTAATTTTAATTGTATGTTGAAATGAGGTTATGAATTATGTTAGGATGGGTAAGATTGAATTATTGAATAGCTAGCTAAATGTCTTATATTTTGCAGAATTTATGGTTTTTTTAAATAATTTGCTCAACGATAGTTAATTTTACTTAATAGTTCTCAACCCAATAGCAAATTCACAATTTAAATAATTAAATTCATTCACGTGCTTAAATTTATTTAGAAAAATGACTATGATTCAACTATAAGATAAGCGATACGAAGTATAATTTCTTTACAAATGTTGCATATACCTTCCTGATTATTTTTTTTAATATTAGTATATGAAGAATAGATTGTCTGTTGTAATGTATCGTTTCATTTATGATGAGAGGTGAATTAAAAGTTATATAATGTGTATAAGTAATTACTTGACTGATATTATGTACAGAAAAAAAACACAATTGAAAAAGAAAAAAATATTAAAATTATAAGTTAGGTTATTCAGTAAATATTAATTATTTACAAAACTGATTATATATATATATATATATATATATATATATATATATATATATATATATATATATATATATATATTAATATTGACCAGGAATTATTTATCCATTATTACTATCATGTTAAAATAAGAAACTAAATAGTATAATAACTAAAATAAATATAACAAAATATTAAATAAAGAAAGAAAAGTTTTTAAAAGCGTAAAAATTATATTTAGTAAATATTTTTAATTCATTTGAATGTAATAAAATACAGAAATTAAAATCTGAAACTTTATTTCAAATGGTATTTTTAAATAATACAAACTACTAAAAAAAATTATTAATATGGTCTATAATAGTATTGTATAGAATTAAGAAAGAAACTCATTAATGATACAGATATCATAACTTCACTCAAATTTAATTACATACATTAATATAATGCAACAAGTAGTAGCAAGGCTTTTTATGACAAATGTAAAGCATCACTCTAAAAATTTAAGTACTTTTTTTATTAATAATATTTTTATAGATTAGATGTTAGTCTTTACATAGATATATTTAATTTGAGTATTTAAGAAGATATTTAATATAACAAGTATTAAGTATTTATATTTTTAATATGTTAAGTAGTAAGTTTTTTATCTGTTATTCTTTTGGATTCTTTTTAATTATTTATCATCTTAAAGTGTTAATAGTGCAATAATTACTAATTTCTCAATTATAACTTATTATAAGAAAGAAAAACAATATATACTGTGCAAAATGTCAAAATAATAAATGAAATAGGTAAATTATACATTATAATATTACAGACAGTATAATGTCAATGAAACTATTTAATTTTTGAATGTACTGTAATATTAGATGAAATATAAAAAAATTTAGCAAGCATTAAAATTGTGTTAAGTTTGAAGATTGTTTCTAAGAAGTTATGAAGTTTTATAGAGAAAGACAGCATTGAATACACGTTAAACATTTTTATACCTTTTTAATCGCTGTCTTAAGCACATTCGTTACTAAATGTATCATAAACCCTGTGGGGAATTTATTTTTAAATAAGAACATCTCTATTTAAGAACAAGAATGTGGGTGGTTGCTTGTGAAACAAATCGTTAGGTATTATAAATACTTGTATATTAACATAATTGTTTGGATTAAGACAACAAAAGAAAGATGTAACAGCAAGAAAGGTTTGTTATTGCGTCTATTCAACATTGAAGTTTATAAAACTATGCATTAAAAAGGAATCTGCAACACTATCTATAAAAATAATGATAGTGATAAAAGAATGTTTGCAGACGTGTTTGTTTAAGTTAAATTAAAATATCGTCCGCACAGATTTAATTTATTTTCATCTGTAACGGTAAATATAAATATAAATTAAAAACCGAATCATGTTGAGTCATACGTGATTCGTTTATGATAATATAATTTATTATAACTATTCCTCAAAGTTTTAAAAAATGGAGGGAAATGTGGCAATCTGGTAAACCTTGTTGCGTATCATGCTTGGAATAAAAAAGTTGTAATAATTGAAAGTGTGAAGGTTGAAATGAAAATCGAAGAAGAGAAAAAGAAGGGTACGTGTCTCTCCACCAAGGAAAATAAAAATGTTTGCATGTAATTATGGGGCATCTTTTACTTCTAAACCACAAGTCATGCGAGCACACGATTAAATATGTACTGAAAATAACAAGATCTAAGAATGGTGAAACATCACACGAGATTGAAGTTAAAATTACAGGTTGCATTCTGAGACAAACATATGTTTCACTGTGCTTGTTGTACTAGAAAGGGCACACGTGGTAAGGCTCACAAATGAACCTCTCTGATTTAATTCTTGAACCTCCATACACACGGGGTTATCTTTGACTTATCTGAGAATTGCTGGATTGAGAACAGCCAGGCCAGGCAAATAAATAATTGATGCCTGGTAGTGGTGTATGAGGTGATATTGTGATAATACTCAACAGATAAAGCGCAATGTTTCAACAGAAAAATAATTGAAGTTGCGGTGATGGGGATGGATGTGAATAAGGAAGACAACAAACATGAAAGGAAAGGTATTGAACATAAAGATGAATAGGGAACTCAATCAATTTGGGAAAAGAATTTAGTCTTATCTTTAATACACATCAGTGATAAAGCAATAGTATTTTGGCATGGGTGAAAAGAGTTTGTCTTAAGCAAATTCTGTTGAAGATTCCTTGGAAGTGTATTTTATTGAAGTGAAGGACAATAGTTAGCTTGAAAACGATTTATGTAGCTGGAACTGTGTACGAGCAGTTGTGGATTCAAGGACCCATTGCATTACATGTGTAGATGAGGTGGATGAGTTTGTGATGTAGCATATTGAGAGAACTATGTGGCTGTGGAAAAAAAGCTATATTATATTATAATAACACGGTTCATGCGAGTAAGGGCTAATCCTACGCATGCATGTGTGAACAAGAGCCAAGTGATACTAGGTTTAAGTGGAAGAAGGGAATAGAAGTACAGTGTCCAATAATAAAGCTGTGGAGTTTTAAGCTATGACTCATTCATTAGTCTTTTGACAACTTGGTTGGTGCATATCTCCCTTATCCAATTTGGTGCACGACAGAGTGGTGCCCATTCGTTGCACAATAAGGTTATTTGGAAGCTAATTGCTAATTGCCACTCAACCAGTTAACACAAGGGCCTCATTTGGTCCCTCCCCTCTCACAAATATGGCTCATATTCGTCGCTCGTGCCACTTTTTTGTTCACCATTACCTCACTCCAATAAAATGCCTTTCCTTTCTAATTATTGGGACAATAAATGGTGTTTCTTTGTTAAACCTACTTCTAGTTGCTATATATTCCACCTTTAATCGTTATCCTAATCCAGTGGAGTACATTTAAGGGTACAATGTCCTTCCACGAAGTAATAGTCTCTTCGGGGCCGAGTTAAAACGCAAGTTGCCTTCAAAACAAATAAAATGGTGGGTAGATGAACATATATTGTAGTGGAATTTATATGCAAAATTTGACCAAATTTATTGGGCACCTAAAGATTATTGACTACTGTAGAAGTTGTAAGAAAGCTGAAGATGGTAATGGCGGGAAGGGATTGAGTCGTAATCCATTAATCAAGGAAAAAATTGATGAAATTGTGAGCAAAATAAGAAAGAAAGAAGGGGAATGGGAAAAGGAAGGGTTTTGATGTGAAACTGCATGTGGTGTTGCATGTGGTGAAGGGAGAAATAATTGTAGATATGAGAGAGACTGCCACATGGCATAGAGGTTGGTATGTAATTGTCAGAAGTACCCTCTTCAAACCTCCACTTCTTCACTCTTCACCCCATGCCAACTAACATGGCTGTGCTTTTAATCAAAACCCTACCTTAACCGCTTTACAAAGACCCTCACGTTGCTTTTGTCTCATAAATCACTTTTCGATAAAGTTTGATTGGATTACCATTCTTAATTCCCCACGAATCAACGACTTCCCCTTTTTCTACAAATCCATCAACGGCTCCGATCGCTCAAAACGACAACCGTATCACTGCTTGGAACAAAATCCGCAAACGTCACAACTCATCTTTCAAACGACAAGCACAAGCCCCGTGTGTCGTCGTTAGAGGTTCCCCTTGCGCCACGTCAGCATCGCATACGGTGTTCTTCTTTTGCAACGTGAAATTTCGGCGAAGTTTGCGGTTGGGAAAATTTAATATAACGGAGAGAGAATCAAAGCGCAAAAGAAAAAAGTGAGAGAGGGATCCGTTTGGACCTACACCACTTTGATTTTTTAGTGCAAACCATGTGCTTCTGTCACCAACCCCTGTCGTTTTAATCCTGTTTAATTTAATTCACAAAAAACAAAACAAAAAACAGTTTAATTCGGGTCAAAAATGTTCACGTTGTCGAGTAAACTTCTTCTATTACTATTTATTTAATACCATATTTTGATTATTTCGCATTTTACAGTATTGTCTTCAGTGTTACGGAAAAATAAAGTATTATCCGGAAATTGTTAGAGTAATTAGAACGCCATAATTTACAATTAAGAAACTTTCGCAGATTTTCCGTTCCATTCGTCTTAAATAAATAGGGAAAAATGAAAATTTCCAACGCATTCGTCAGCGTTTCACGTTTCTCTCAAGGAATCCATCTTCATACGTGGAGCTGCTAAGAAGGACATGTTGTGCTTTGTTGGATAAATTTAATATATAACTAATTTGACATGAAAAATATTAAATTACATTTTAGATTAATGTAATTCTTTTTATGAATAGTTTACCAGAAACTCTTAATTTAGTGGTGGAATTAAGTTACTTGTAGAATTAATTTAAAACAGTTATTTATAATTATGTTGTTCTTAAAAAAATTCAACTTTTTAAAGAATGGTTTAATTTTAATCATTAAATGATAAAAAGGATTAAATATGAAAAATAACTCTTTTGATATTAACTATATCTAGATGGTGAGATGGGTTCGTTTTATTTGACATTTAATTTCTAAACGGGATGGATTGCACATTTTAAACTCGTTTCAAATCGGATTCAGCTTGCTTTCATGAATTAAATAATTTATATTTATATTTTGACATTATTATTATTATTATTATTATTATTATAGATGTATTTGATATTTCAATCATATGAATGTTTTGATGGACCGTTAATTAATTAATGACATTCAAATCTTCTTTTATTTATTTGTTTATTTTATAGGTTACGTGAGGTGGATTAAAATTTTTAATATATTTTAATCTCTCATTTATTTCATAAGGGATTTTATAGTGTGATCCATGGAGGTGGGAATTTGCTGGCGAAATGTATTTCATTTATGGCAAACGAGTTAATACCTATAATGGAGATATTACATATTTCTTCAATAAATAATTAGGACACTTTGTTGATAACACTCATGAAATATAATAATAATTAAAAATCTGTTTGAAACCCAATAAATCCTGACCTGACTGAAAATTTCCTCAGCAATATATTCCCATAATATATAAAAATAGAATAATATTTTTTAGAATTTATTATTTTGAAAAAAAAAATATTTTTAAGAATTTTTTTTTATTTCATAATAATTTCTTATCTACTTAAATAATCTCATTGCATTTTTTTAATAGATTAAATTTTAATATTTTGAAAATAAATTATCGATAGTTAAAGTTAATTTTATATAATAACATTTATTATTGATCTAAAATATTACAATTTTTTTTAAAGGTATTTAATAACAAATTTCAATTGTCAAAAATCATTTATCTTTTGAATAAAATACTAGTGATCTTGAAGATGGATAATTGGTAGTAACTTCAAACCCAGTGGTTTTATAGCATCGACAATGCCAAGCAACAACAACCTTTTCTGATGGAAAACTTCACACTCATCTTGTTTAGCACGTGTGAGCATTTGGGCTTTAATATACTTCGGCAACGTGAGCCCATTTATTGGGTCAAAATATAATTGGGCCCCGAAAAGTCCATATTTAACATTTATTTTTTGGGTCTTCGGGTTGTCCTTTGGGTTTTTTGGCCTTTAAAATTTTCATCTGTTTACAAAAATAAAAACTCTTTTATTGGCAAAAATGTGCTCCATTAATGGACTAACAAACAGGGATATTCTCTTATCAAATCAGAGTTGTTTGTAAGAATAAAAATATTAGATGATTTTTTCATTCGTATTCTTATTTTTTTTATGATTTCGTTTTAAATTAACTTTTTTTATCAAAATATAAATAAAATTTGACTAATGATTATTTTCATAAAAATATGAGTGAAATTTAATTAATAATTATTTCCATAAAATATCGAATTAAGATAGTGTCCAAATATTTCAACTTTCAATTTTCTTATTTGTTCCAGCTTTGAGGTGATAAACAAAACGCGCAAGCGGAAGAGAGTTGTCTGGAGAAATAATATTTTTTTTTAAATGTTTAAAATCTTGAAAATTAGATTTTATGTTATTTCAATAAGTTAACTGAAATAATAATAAAATAGTTCATGTATCTATCGATTACTGGCTGTATAAAAAGTGCTAATATGCAGATTCTTTTACGATATTTTAATAATAGAAAAATGTATGAAAAAACGTTTAATAATATATGTGTTTAAATATTTTTCTCTGTCTTTCTTTATGGGAGTGGTCCACACGAACTTTTAAATTAATGTTGTTTCGTCTATCAAAGTACTTGTTATTTGATTGTAAATGAACTGTTTGTTAAATCCTATAACCTTGTACTTGAAATTCAATGGCTTGCTGTTGGTCCAATCCTATAACTCTTGAATACAAGGGCACATTTAGAATATCTTTTAGCGGGGAATATGTATCATACTTTTACAAATTAAAATATTACGATCTTTTACAAAATATATAGCTTCACAAAAAAATATAATTTTATATCTTTTATCTCAAAGTTTACAAATTCAATTTTTAAAAATATGTTACGGGTGCAACCCATTTTCCCTAACAAAAATAGTTAATATATTTTAAATAATAAAAGAAAAGTCTATGAAGGTGATTACTCCCATTACTCCCTGTGCGGATTCATACCTTTTAATATGTTTAGTCCAACCATACCTATAAATTAATTTTATAAAATCAAGTTGGATAATGAGATGTATGGAACCAAACCAAAGTTTCACGTTAGTGTAAGTGAGAAATAACATTCACATTACTCCCACAAGTCAGTATTAGGAAGGTTAGGGTTGGTTTCCAACAATAATAATAAAAAAAATTATCTATAAAACATAGCTTTTTACTATATTTCATTTTCATGGCAAAGAACTTATATTCTTATATTATTTATTATATGAATAGAAATTCAATTACTTCAAGAACAAGTTGAAAAAAAGTAATCTTAATCTAGACTTCGAATTTTATTTTAAATGAAAAACTTTTAAGTGTAATGAAACACATTCTACCTAGTTTTTTCTTTTAATTTAGTATCAATTTTCTTATTGATGAAAAGTCTCGAATAACACGTTAATAATATATATATATATATATATATATATATATATATATATATATATTGTATATATA
>Ga0209489_103098_pt1 | contig 32846 bp, 13 predicted proteins | sample SiratrowhiteBW_FD_187527 | JGI IMG/M metagenome (GOLD analysis project Ga0209489, IMG submission 187527) | Root nodule microbial communities of legume samples collected from California, USA - Siratro white BW (SPAdes) (version 2) | ecosystem: Host-associated > Plants > Roots > Nodule | place...
AACTATATTTTATATATATATATATATATATATATATATATATATATATATATAACATGACGTTATTTTATAGAAACGTCACCATTTTATTAATATTTTAGAAAATCAATAAATTAAAGTGTAAAAACTTTTAAAAATACTATAGTAAAATATGAGAAAAAAATGTGTCATAAAATTCGTAAAATAATAATATTTGTGAGGTAATATATATATATATATATATATATAATCTCGAATAAATTAGGAAGTATAATATTTCTTCAATGCTCGTCGATTTCGAGAGAAAAATGGTATATTAAATTGTCACTTCATGATCAAGTAGAAGATTAAATCACATATAATCTAAATATAGAACTACTTATACTAATAACCTTTTTTATCAACTTATATGATTAACTATATATGCATTCAAATAGTGACTAAATTCCTCAAAAGATGGTGATTAAATAAGTAATTATAAAATGAGATACTGAAATCACTTGGTTATTAAAGTTCAGCAACAATTTCAAAATTTAAAAAGTAAAAAGAATAAAAGATAAATTTATAAATTATATTATAATTTGAGTGAACATAATTAAGATCTAGACATGTCCATGCCTACATATTCTGTATCCCAATCCAAACAAAAATAAAATAACAAATGGCTAAGGTGATAATGGTGCAACAAAGTACCCAGTAACATGCCAGTCTTTTCTTTTGTCTCCACCCTAACTTGGACCACTCTATTATAAACGTTTAGGTGACTAATTCATTAAATATAAATATAATTTTTAATTTATTATATTTTTCGGGAAATTTTTAATTGGTTTCTGTAGGAAGCAATTAATTTTATAATAAAAATTAAGTATAACTAAAATTAGATTGAAATTGTTCCTGTATAAAAGTATTCGTTGCATTTAATAATTTATCGAAGACAAAAAGATAAAAAAAAAATCGTAAAATTTTGTCCAAACCCAAGATAAAAAAAGGATTAGTTGTTGTTTTAAAACTCACAAATATCTTTATTCCTTGTTTAGCAGATAAGAATAAAGTGGAAAGAGAATCAATAATCTGTTTTGTAAAGAAAAAAAAAATCTTTAGAAAATTGTGAAACTTACTATATTATTTCTTATTTATTTTATATTAAATCAGTCGAATTACATAATTAAAAAAAATATATTTATCACCTATTTTTATTCTATTAAATAATTAAACATTTAATTATTTTTTTACCAATTATTTTTCTTAACTTATTTTTTATTTCTATTTTATTTATTTATCTCCCGAGAAAGACAAGTTGTTTGTGAAATACACTATTGTGCTATAATTTTAACTTAATTGTACCCTTTTTATATTTAAGAGTTGTACTGTCGATAATTTTCACTTTGTCTTAACCCTTGCACTCACATTCTTAAATGAGAGTTTTTTAAAATGACACTTAACATGTTTTTTTCTCTCATTTTGTTTTGTGCCTTCTTTTACATTAGATATCTCACTTTTTTTAATATTTCTTTTATTATCTGAGATATTCTAACTTAAATTTATTCAATTCAAATTTGAATTTATATATATATACACGTCTGATTTTATCATTAGATGAAAATTTTATTGAAAAACACAGATAGGTCTTACTTTTGATTTAATAATTTTATTTTATTTTCTTATTTTTTTAATTTTCAACCAATTTCAAATTAAGACAGTGCATGAGTAACACTGCTTATATTGTGTAAGAAAGAAAATGAAGAAAACAAATGCATTAGTAACAAAATAAATACCTAAAAATATGAAAGTGAGATTCTAAAAATTTCAAACCGTATTTTTGTAGTGTATAATAAGGGTCAAGTTTCTTGCTTAGTAAAACCAATATTTTAAATAACATTTTACACAATCTTAATGATTGAAAAAAATGTAAAATAACCAACATTTTAAATAACATTCTTACATAATCAATATTTTTAATTAACACACCTCTTAGTATATTGTTTTATTTTGTAATGTTGAATATACCCTATTCACCTTTTATCATGGTTCTGTTCATGGTCCACCATGATCATTTGTACATGTGAATCTCTAGTGTTTTGTTGTCCATTGAGTCCTACCACGTTTTGGAAGTGCTTATATGGTTACTTTATCTTCTTAGATTCTCGTATCCATGCTCACCAACATTTCTGGACACTTATGTCTGACCTATTAAGAATTCAACATTAAAAAAATAAATAGAAATTAGCACGTGAGAGAAACTAACGTGTAAAGCATAATAATTATTTTCAACAACAATAATGCATACAAGAGGTACTATCAAGATTGTGATAGATTCCACTATAAAATAGTAAAGTTTATATATTGATTGGTTTAGGGTTGTGTTGGATAGATATACACTTTTTTTTTTAATATCAAATAACACACATAATTGATTGTAATATCTATTACTCAAAAAAAAAATCAAATTTGATAGAAATTAATATAGCTGTATGAGTTTCAGTTCAACTTTTTATATAAAAAAATAGAATATTTGAATGTGAAATTACATTAATTTCATTTCTTAAATTTCATTTCCTCTTATTTATAAACAAAAAATAAATATCGAATTTAGCAACTAATTTATTGTTCAATAACGGCAACTGATTTATAAACAATCTTTAACTTTAAAGAGTTGGACATTATTTTAAGCACTTATATTTGCAAAACAACCCCTTGATAATTTTTTAAAATTATTTTTGGATGATTGAGATATGAAATTTAATATAGATAATTTTAAATAAATAAATGTCAAGAAAATTATAAATAACGTATAAATGTTAATTTTTTATTTTATTATAAATTTCATTTCCTTAAAATTTTATTTTCTTTGAAGTCTCTCTAAAATTATAATGTTTGAAGTTATATGTTTTATAAACAAAATATAACTATGAGGAAGTAGGAACATGGGTAAGTAGTTTCTTACCTACTAAATATTTAATTTTCCTTTTCTCTTTTTTTTTTTTTAGTTTTGTATAAGTGGGTATGTTCTTGGTATAGGGTTTAATTGTGAGGAAGTTTAAAAATGTATAAAAAATATTTTGTTTGTTGGTATGTATCTTTTAAGTAAAATTTTAGAATTTAAGATTCAGGGTTTGTCATTTAGGTATTTCAGATAAAATTTGTTCTATCACCATAAGATAGATGATTGTTGATGAGTAATCATGAACTACTTAATGTTTCCTAAAGCAATAGCATAGACACTCAAGTAACAGAAAATATAGAACAAATAATGATTGGAGGCTTGAGTGAGAGAGAGGTTGAGATAATTTTCTTCTAGAACAAGTGATGTTCAAGCAACGAATGGTCACTAAAGCATCAGTGATCACTCAAGTGTTGAAGTTAGATGGTGGTGCATGAAATTCTAGAATGTGAGACCATGCAAATATTTGTTAAAACTTAAGCAATAATATAGTCACTCAAGCATTGAAGAAGTAATAAAAATGATGAATTTTGAACTTGTTGGGTGACACAAAAAGTGACATTCCTCAAGCAATGTGAAATAGCTAAATCAATGAAGTTTTTTTTTTATAAGAAAGCAATGTCCTACAAGGGAGAAGAACTTGATCGACTAATATGTTAAGATGTTTGTGCATATATAGATATGTGTGTGTTAGTCTATATACATGTGTGTTTGGATGTTATGGTATTATTGATGACGATGATGATAAGATGCATGTACTTGTATGATATGCCATTTTATAAGTGTGTTGTCCTTTCACGGGTGTGTTGTCTTTTTTATGTGTGTGTTGCCTTCTTATGGGTGTGATCCTTATGAATGTGTTTTTTAAAAATCATAGCATTAAGCATAAAACTCATTACAAAAAGTAGATATTTTATGTTTCACTAATGATTTAATAACATGGTATAAGACTTTTGTTAATAGATATAAGATGACAGAAGAAACTGATGTTGGCTTTTACCAATGGTGTTTCTAATGAGTTAATGTTAGTCTCTACTGAAACATGCTTAATACGAGTCTTTCGGAATGTATCAACTGTTATAAATAACATTATTTCATTTATATGTTTCACAATCGGGTCACGACGGGATGACGAAAAAACTTAAAAATATATGGAAGTCGTCACTAAGAACCTTTAAAACAAATGATTTACAAAACTGAATTTATGTTTGGAATTCGGTTACATGTAGGGAGGATATTAACACCCAACAACAGCAACATCTGTCCTAAAAAAATGTCTTTAATTAAAATAAGTAAAACGAATGTAGTTTCTTTTAAATGTTTTTCCCCATCCCCTCCCCCAAAAAATGAAATAAAATACATGTGAGAATAAACAAAATATTTTTAAATTTTTTTATTTGGACTCAATAAGGATTTTAACTTTGTTCTTGTATATTTCTATTCACAATGATATATCAGAGCTTACGTAATTCTAAAAAAAAAAAATTTTTTGTGAGTTTATATATTTTTAATTTCTTCAATTTTAATACTTTTAGATTTGACATTTTTTTTAAAGTTCACATTGTTTAACATGTATGATAGTGTGAACCATTATGCTTAATAAACTTTGCAAATCATACAATAACTAAATATAGTATAAACTATACACCAATATAGTTGATTGTTTGTGTGAATTTCATTTTAGAAAAAAATATATTTTTTTCAAAAAAAGAAATACTAAGTAGAAAATGATGTGTAAGATTATCCAAATTCTCAAACGATTATTTTTTTTTAAAAAATGTATTTTAAATAATTTAATACGAATACTTAAACAATTATTTTTATTTGAAAACTTTTATAATTAAATACAAGATAATACGTACAGTCATACAACAAGTATATAAAAGTTATTTAAGCTAAAAAGTTAATTACTATATTAAAGACATGATTAATAAAAGGACAAGTGATTATGGAGATGATGAGACAAAACTAGAGAACCTAGATTGTTTTGTAAAAGGTTGATGGTGCATATAGAAAAACAAATGGCAAATAATAAAAATCCTGGGCCGAACAAATGAGCCCAGACTTTTGTAAAGAAACAAGCAAAACTGGAGGTGAAAATATAAAAAAAATGCTTAACATTATGGAATTTCTGAGCCTAAACGACCTGGTCCAAAAGCTCTTAATAGCACAACTTGGACTGCTTCTTCCTCCTGTACTTTCAAGCCTTCTTGAGACACCTCCAAAACCTAAAGAAAATACCAACTTTACCCTTATAATTTTTAAATTTCAAAAACTATATTCAAACAAGGATTAAAACAATGTTAAGATTCAAATGAGCTAGAATATAAAAATGATTATCTCATGATAATAATTATAATAGTAAAACAATACAAATTTAAATGTCACAAAGATATTCCAACATTAACATCATTTTAGTATTTACAAATTTTTACGATAGTAAAAGAAAATATATGTAATTCAAAATGAATTATTATAACAATTATCAAAATAAAAAGTATCTATTAAAATTATAAAAAAATTATGTGTATAAAAAAGCAGTTGTAAATTATTTTTTTCATTAATTTATATAATATCATAACTATAGATTATAGTCAACGTAATTTTTCGTCATATTAATTATGTCATTTTATATATAATTAAATAGATAAAGTTGATAGTCTTTATAATAATATATGTATATATATTTATAAAATATTTATTTTTATTCTGTTTATAAAAATAATAATACAGCTTAAAAAAATGATCACATTATGTTAAAAATACATAATATTTTTTTCATTACAATTAAAGAAATTTAAAAAACATGAAATTCTTAAAAACATGAAAAAAATAAAATAAAAACACTCTCTCTTTCTTTTGAACTTCATTTGAAATCGTTCAGAAGAAGGGACCCTAGAAACCGCTTCTGCAGTTCTTCTTCTCCCACAGAGGTACGTTGTTCATCTATTCGTCGTCGTTTCACAAAACCCTCGCAACATTTGAACCCTCACAATTTCTCTGTTCAACAACGATATTCAGAGCGTTTCGTTTCGATTCGCGGTGGTTTCAATGGGGAGCGAAGAGGAAAACAACGAATTCTACCTCCGCTACTACGTCGGTCACAAGGGGAAGTTCGGTCACGAGTTCTTGGAGTTCGAGTTTCGCCCCGACGGGAAGCTCCGCTACGCCAACAACTCTAACTACAAAAACGACACCATCATCCGCAAGGAGGTTTACCTCACTCCCGCCGTTCTCCGCGAGTGCCGTCGCATCATCGCCGAAAGCGAGGTAACCCTAATTTGCAAACTCACCTACTAAGTTAACCGCTTGGTGTCGTTTTTGTGAATTCGTCGTCGTTTAGTTAGTTAGTTTGTTTGGTGTGTAGATTATGAAGGAAGATGATAACAACTGGCCGGAGCCGGACCGGGTGGGGCGGCAGGAGCTGGAGATTGTTATGGGGAATGAGCACATATCGTTCACAACCTCGAAGATTGGGTCTTTGGTGGATGTTCAGAGCAGTGCTGACCCGGAAGGGCTTCGCATCTTTTACTACCTTGTTCAGGTGAAATTGTGGTTTTGAATTTTGATTGATTTGTGTATGATTTTGGATTGTGCATACTCCACCCACCAGTTAACTCCAATGAAGAGGTTATGATAGATTTTAGGAATTTCCGTTATTTTTTTTTATTTTTTTTTTAAGGGTGCAATGCTCATTTCACACAATACATATAGCAGCAATAGGCCTTAGTTATTAGCCAAACATTTCACTAAGACAGGGTTGTATGTTTAATGTTTCAGTTAGTAGTAGTGTCTTTATCAGACTTGGAAGGAAAGGGAATACACTGAAGTTTGTTGGGATTATTGCATCCCTATGACTTAGAAATTGTATTATTTATCAGTTAATGTTACAAAATACCTGGAACCTGATTATGTTGAAACATGACCTGGACCCTGAACATTAGAATGAGTAACAAAAGTGGGCGTGACTCAATTTGACTCTTGTCCTGTCTAAGAAAGCCTGAATATGCTCCCTATTGTATATGATATATACCTTAAGGACTGTAATTTGCACTGCCCAAAACCATTTTTCAAAACTTTGAATCTTTGACAAACTGGGTGACCCATGTGGCTGTGAAGAAGACTAGGATATTCAGTAGCAGTGCAAAAGCCCGCTGATTCTTGGCCCGTTTAAATATCTGTGTCTTACACATGGTCTTGTATTATAAAGGAATTCGAACCGAAGGTTATTAAACTAGTTAATAGAGTATGTTAACTAAGAAATTAAATTTAAAAGGCAGCCAGTTATAAGAAAACTGATTTTAAAGACAAGTGCTGGGAGTGGGAGTGAAACTTGATCAATGCCTTTGGGATCAACTTTAGAGCCATTTGCTGAGGCGATAGAATGAGGAACATTGTGTGTAGGAAAAGAGTACAAAGGTATTAATTACCAGCTAGATAATTGTAGACACCTACATTAAGTATCCAAGGGTGTGGTTGATTACGAGAATATGAACTGTACGATTATGGATTCCTTGTATCAACAATTATGGATGTGCTAGGCTAAAGGTTTATTTGGTTTATATAGGCAGTGAGCTCAACAGAAAGCCAATCACACTATAAGTCTGTTTAGCTTCCTTCAAAACTCCCTTTCTGAAAGTGCAAGGGGTTGTTTCCCTGATACAATTTCGTGAATTTTCTTTACTAGGTTCATATGTTCATATTGGGCAATAATAACAATTTTCTGTAGGAACCCATAAGTAATATGTCTTGACGCTTGAGTTTCAGAGCATGGTCTTTTCGAATCAAATTGTAAGGTATTATTTCAGAAAGTGAACCACATACATTCAAACATATTGGAAGAAAATGGTTCGTTGAATTATAAACCAGTTGACAGCCTTATGTATCCAAACATGTTGGTACCAGGTCAAGGAGAATCTCATTCAGGTTTTGGTAGATGTCAGAGTCATGTATGGGAAACTAAACCGGTTGACAGATCCAATATTTTTTATTCTATTGTTATAAGTCAGTTTATGCAGTCCCCACATAAAGAACATTTGGGTGTTTACCGATTTAGGTTTATTAAGTGAGGAAACCTTGCTAAACTCTTTGTTTTATGAAATCTTAGGAGACAGATTGAAGAGTATCTCTAATTGATTGAACCAGTACAACCTCGATACAGAGAATATGAATGAAATGTACAATCCCTGATTCATAGGCATACAATGATGTCATATCAACTGAGGTTCCGCAAACCATCCCCCTTGGTTCAAAGTTATTAAGCTCTTTGATTGTTTCTTATACAGACCAGGTGTAATTTTATGTGGAAGCAAATAAAAATTATGTCTTCTATTACAATACTTCATCCCTTGTAACCATTGGTGATAATATCAGAGCATCATTTACCCTTGATGGTCCTGTTCTTTGTCACATCCATCCAGAATGCTTTTTAAATTATCCTGAGTAATAACTGTCAGTTATTTATTTTTGAGTGAGGAAATATGTCATCATGAATCATTCTGAATGCTGTTCTTGGTCATAGCTTGAGCTTTGCATTGGGCCAGTTTTCTTATGTGTCCAGTTGAAGTCAAATGAAGGACGTTTCTTTGGTGTTGTGAACTTCAAGTGGTTTTAGGTTAAATAAAAAAACAGCCAGCTTATGGTTATGTAGTTTGTCGTATTAAATGGTCAGCATTGAGTTAGAAAATAACTGTCTAGTTATCAAGCTGAAATTCTTTTGGCATTAAAATTATCCTTGAGATGAAAATGTGTGGTGCATTCTCATGGGTACCTTGTGGGAAGGGAAACAACCCACACACGTGAATTAATATAGAAGGTATACTTATTCCAGTCTTTTAGGAGAAATTTTCCATTGACTTGGCTTTTAATAAGCCTATGGAAGAATTTCTTGGCATATAGGTCAGATCTTGGACTCCTATTATCATCTTAAAGACTTTGTAAGTAAGTAATGAGAAATTAAACAGCTTCCTTGACCAGGGTCTATGAAAATTAGTAAAATATTATATTAACTCTGAAGAAAAATGAAAATAAAGTGACCTAACAAAGATCACCATACAAAGTCGCCAATAATGTAAGAATCTCATTTTCAAAATCCAATGTCATTTTAACTGATATTTGAAAATTCATTTGTTCTGATTATACTTCACTAAGTCTTAGGAAGGGCAGTGTTGTGATTATTAGCAGATGTGAATACCAGATATTGTCAACTAATGCCTTTGGTTTATTCTGTTTGTTATAATTACTGTTTACAGGATCTGAAGTGCTTTGTCTTCTCTCTCATTTCACTTCACTTCAAGATCAAACCTATCTAAGATGCTTTTAGTATCATGCTTTCATCCTCTTGGAACCGTTTTGCTAATGGAGTTGAACATCTGATAGAGTGACTTTATAATTGTGAATATGATTTGGTTCTGTATTCACATGAAATGGAATTTTAGATTTGAGGGTGTAACCCTGGGACTAATGTGTTTATTGGATTGGTTTTTATGCATGGCTTAGTTATTATTCTTTCATTGCCTTGCTTTCACGGTTGGATCATCCCAAATGCTACATTTTGGAAGTATTTTGTCAGCATGAGATGCGGAAATGCTACTTTTATGAGAATTTCTTTGAGATGGAAAATATTTTATTTACACAATTTATTTAGTTTTGAGTCAAAGTTCTTTCTAGGGACGGACCTGAGATTTATTTACATAAAATTTACTTAATAAATGTCTTGAATTCTATATAAATATTTATTATGCGTTTATTTTAAAGTAAGAACATATGATTAAATTATAGACATAGAAGATACAGTAAATGTCTTTTTTGAAAGACCTAAAATTACAAATTTTAATAGTCAGTTTTACATGTTACTAATAATTGCTCCTTTATAATAGAAAAAAATATATAATTAGTAGTGTTTACAGAATGAATATGTCAGTCAGTCATCTGGTTAGCTATTAAAATAGTACTCAGTTAATTGTAACTGAACTAAAATGAATTTGTTAGCTTTTTTTTTTTTTTTTAAATAACAGTAGTTAATGTGGAGGAAGAATTTGATTTTAAAATTTGAGAAATTTAGGAAAAGAATTTGTGGCAATGACAGAAAACAAAATCCTAAAAGTTACAACCAAAATGAGAGAAAATATTTGTTGATGTCTAAAAGTTTAAACTGCCAATACCTTTTATAATGTTATCAAGTTTTTTTTTTTGGACATTTATAATGACTATTCTTTTATTTCTAAATTATTATAATGATTTTTTTTACAGAGTATAATTTTCTCACTAAAAGAGGAAAATCAAACTATAAAGATAAGCTAATAATGTCATTTGCTTAAAAAAAATTGTTTATAATTTTTATTTTTACATGTAATTATTATAACTTTTGAAATAATAACAACCAAAAAAGGAAAAGTGCGAGACTAGAAAAACAAGGGTTTAACAGCATCTTGTTCTTTTTTTTATTTTAAAAGGTAATTTAAGTAATTTGTATGATTAAAAATTTATAAGAAAATGAATTTTAATATACTTACATTATTGTTTTATGTTTGTTTGATGTAAAATATATTGAAAAATAAAAGTTAAATGGAGTCATTACAACAAGATTAATAGATATGAGTTATATTTATAAGAATAAAAATTTCTTTTGAGTTATATTTATAATTTTTCATACATAATTATTTGTCATGTTTATAAAATAACAGTAATAAATAAAAAAAAAAGACTTTTATAAAAGGAAAAAAATATGCTTAAATATTTTATTACATGGAATTCTTCCATTTTTTATTACACAGTATTTCTTTTGGTTGTTGTTCCTTCTCATACAGCCATGTATTTTTTTATACTTTATTGTGTCATAAAACTTTATTAAGTTAGTATTAATTTATTTTTTAGTTAATTATTTAAAGAAATTATATTTTTACATTCCATAATTTAGTTAATTAGTATTTAAATATTTTTCAATTGATATTAAATATTATAAAATGTTGATTGGCAAGTCAGCACTAAACATTTTATTAATTTAAAAAATTAATATTTTAAAAACAGTTTTACATTCTTATATAGATTTCCTTCAAAATAATTGTTTAATTATTAAATTAAATTGATCAATATAATAATTTTTAATTCAATGTTTTACAGTTTTATAATACTGAATACATTTTACATTTGTCCCATAAATTATTGTATTTGGTAAATTATTAAATTTTAAAATAGGTATATTATGACAATGTTATTGTTAATTTGAAGTAATTTAACAAATATTAAAACATAAATTAGTTTTAGTTTTTATAACTTTTTTGTTAATTTTAGATTTTCTATTCTTAAATTTTAATTTATCATTAATTATAGTTAATTTAATACTAAAAATAAAAAATATTATTTAAGATAATAGTAAATATTTTAAATGTATATAATTATATATTTTAGACATGTAACTTGATTAAGTAAATTTTTATTATTTTCATGTTTAAGATGATTACGTAATTTATCTAATTATCATAAATTTAATTTTTTTTACTTTAACATCTTAATTTAAATTTCTTAAGACCAACACATTTCTAGACAAAATACAATCTAATAATAAATAAATAATGCAAGAACTCAAATCGTACAAAATTCTATTACAGATGCTTAAAATATGTTTGAAATAAAAAAAATAAAAATAGTAAAGTAAAAGATAATTCTTTTATTCAAAGTCAATTGGATTTCTAATTCAGCTGTAAAATAGTATTCAATTAATTAATACAAAACTAAATTATCCTTAAATTCTTATATTTATTTAAATATTTATGTAATATGATTATTTTTATTATAATTTATTATCTTCTATTTGTAATTTTTAAAAGTTGACTGAAACCATAGGACGTCTAACTCGTTAATTATCTTATTATTATATCTGACGGTCAAGATTTCGCGTCACAGGTGTGCCTCATTTCTCATAGTTTATACAGGATTCTCTCCCAAAAAGAAGCGGGAAAACTGCCCAAACACAAAACCCCCAATCAAAATCCAAAACTCTCTTTTCTTCTCTTCACTTCATTTCCCGCTTCTTTCTTTCTCTCTCTCTCTGAACTTTGTCACACGATCTGAAACGAATCTCGATCCATGGTTATGGCGGAGTGTGAATTCGAACTTGATCTCGAAGAGAAATCGTGGCATCTTCTCGCACTCCTCCTCCGAATCGGCCACGCAGTCTATCCGCAGCGCCTCGCCGCCGAGTGCCGTTTATTCGCCGTCTCGCCGGACTTTGTCTGCTATGTCAGTTCTCTCCCTGGTTCACCGCTCTCTGTCACTGACAACGGACTCGTCACGCCCTCTCTTAGTGCGATTTTCGCCCTCGGAAGCTTCTTCTCTCTCCGTTTCTCTCCTGAACCGCAAACGCACCGTTTCAGGAAACGCAAGTTGTTATTTGACTCGGCGGAAGGTGCATTTCTCTATTAGTTTTTCAATTTGAATTCTGATTTATGTTTAGTTTCTGTGGTTGATTTGATTTTATTGATATTTTGGCGACGGCAGATGGAGTAGAGCACAAGAGGTTAGCGATTGGGAATGGAATTCGGGAAATGTCGTTCCAGGTATTCCGTTGTCATTCTTATTTCATCATTTTGTCTGTTTGTGAGTGATGTTTTGGTTAAAGCTATTTTTGAAGTGGCATGAATTATGTTCATTCTACTTGCATCCAATGAGGCGAACATTAAGATAAAAGAATTAGCGAATACCTTAGGTGGCATTTCAATGACAAATTTGATGATTCCATGTGAATCTAAATGCACTAATTTTTGTTTTTACTTCTTCACGATTATATGCACTTCAGACACGTAACTTTGATTCTGTGCTGTGATATATTTAGGTTGGAGGAGTGTCACCGATTATTGTGTTTTTAGGTCCGCGTTTGTATAGTTGATTCCGGTTAGAATTGGTTTTAGAGTGCATGAATTGCTGTTCAGTGTTTTTATTCTTATTTTGAAAGTGAATGTCTATAGTTTTTATCCATGCAAAAGCTGCTTAAACAATACTCAAATCAAAACCAATAGTAGATCCAATGCGCATGTATAATCACGTATGAACGCTTAACTAAAAGTCACGCTAGATTATATTTCAGTGAGAACTTAAAGGCTCCAATGTGAATCTAAAGGCACTGATGCTTGTGCTTGTTGATGGTCATATGCACGTGGATTGGTAATTTTGATTGACTACAGTTTGTGTTTGTGATATGTGACAATTGCTTGATTATGAGTGGGTTTCATTTTCTTGCATTTATTATATAATCTGGAGAATAAAATAGAAATAGAACCGTTTAGGTGATGATTGTGATTATTTTGTGGGTTTAGGTGATAATTTTGAATATTGATTTTTGGTTAAAATTGCTTTTGAAGTAATGTAATTTATCTTAGATGTTTTATTTCTAAAGAAAGGTAATAATAAATCTCAGTATTTTTTTTAATTATTCACGATAGCTACATTAAGTTATTTGAACTGGAAAATCAAGTATGGCAACATTTTCAAATAAAATTAGTTTAAGTGATATTGTAATGTTATTTTAGATTATCTTCCATAATTATTATTCGTAAATTTCAATTTCTGAGGGTATAAATTGGTTGCCTTTCGACTCATCGCAGGCAAGTATGTACGGGCACTTTGTTTGAACGATAAATTAATTTAATACTAGTGAATCACAATGGCGTTCTTAATCATACATTGTTAATGAATTTGGTTAGCTAGTGTGTGGCTTTGATATTCGACAGTGTAACCCACTTGATTGAGAATAATTTGCATTGATTTCATTTAGGGTGCATCAGAGTCAGGTGGAAAATAAGCTATAGAAATAAATGCTTATTATTATTTAGTATATTAATATTAACGAAGAATTAAATATCAATGTCTTAGTTTATAGTTTGGAAGCCTTTTATGAAAAAAAAATCAATTAAAAGATTAAATATCATAATAATTAGAGAATTTTATTTTTCATTTTAATAAAAAATAGTAATATATTAGTTCTAGTCCTTTTCTCATTAGTTATTACAATAAAAATTACAGATTAATAGGAGTTGTCGTTCACACGGATGCATCTTTAATCAGCCTCTTATAGAGCGATACACATACACACACACACACATATATATATATATATATATATATATATATAGCAATCAATTGTATTTCATGCTGAATTTGGTGTTCAATCTCTGGCACTTTTCTTTGGCGTGCAGAGTTTTGCTGATGCTGCAGAGGCTCTGATGAGAAGAAATTTCCATGTAATAAAATTTGAATCACAGAATATAGGTAGCGGGAATTTTGTATTCCCCTTGCGTGTTGATAAAAATGAAAAGCGTTCAGGTTGTCTAATGCCAAATTTTAAACATAGGCAAGCCAATAATGATCCCAGCCCAACCATGTCTAATGAAGAGGTTTCTAAATCAATCATCAAAGACTTAAACGGTCCAAAGCTAGCAGACATAAATAGATTCATGGCATGTAATCTCCGCGTTGACCGTGCTCTCTTAGATCCCTCAATATGCAAAAACGGCATTGATGCTAATAGCCTTGGATTCGGGAAGAAAATGGATTATTTTGACACATTTAGGCATGACTGTACTGAAGTAAACAGCATTCATCACGTGGAAGATGGTACAGGTGAAAGCAATGCTTGCAAAAATCTACCAGGAAAACCTAATGAAGATGATGAGGTACAAAGTGGTTCAAAGAAGGGGCTGATTGATGCTAGCACAAATAGAGACAAGGAAGATGTTACTCAGATGGTCAATGCTGCACTCTGTGGAGAAGAATATGGTTTGAAACAAAAGAACCCTGCCCAAGCAATAAGTTTGGAAAAAATGGAGATTGAGAGAAACACAATAACTTATAAAATAGCTAATTCCTCTTCAAATCCCAAGCGGCTTTTGAAATCTTCTAGCACATTAAAGGGCGGACAGAAGAATGATCTACACTCGAAGTCACAGATTCTTAAAGATTCACTAGCCAGCAATAAATGTAATGTTCCAAAAAATGTTGATCAACGTAAAAATGATCAGAAACTTACAACGAGGAAGCAAAATCATAAAGAGAACATGGCAGAAAATATTTCCGCTACTACTAAGGTGTGCTGTTGTTTGAAATAGCCTGTGACTTTTAGGATCATTTTGACCATTTGATTACGAGGTTCCTTGTATGTTCACATCGTCCATTTTGGTTATTTTTTTGAATCAGGTGGAGAAAAAAGCATATCCATCATTTGAATCGTTTACAATAGAGGAAGAAGAAGGTTCAGGTATTTGGACTCTTTCTTTCTCCTACACTTCCTTCTTGATGGAAAGAAATATTTAAATTGCGCTGACGTTTTCTTTTTTTCCATATAGGTGGTTATGGCACTGTTTACCGTGCTCAAAGAACTACTGATGGAAAACGGGTTGCAATAAAATGTAAATGACACCTATCCTTTATATTAATTCCGTGCCTCTGCGATTAGTGTTATGATAAAAAAAGGGACTTAATTTTCTCTAAGAATTCAGTTCATACCTCTTGCTTTCAGTTTCCCACTTATAATAGACACTGGAAGCTATTTTTTGTATGTAATAATTTTGATATTACTTTACCTATACTAATTTACTATATGATTGGAATAATGCATTTTAAGAAATTGATATTGATGGTCCAATATATACGTGTGATTTTACAGGTCCTCATAGTAATGCTCATAAAAACCACGTAACTACTGAACGGAATATGCTCGAGCGTTTTGGGTAAGTATAAGGCATAAGAGTAAAATATTTTTTATATTTAAGCCGCAATGCATTCTGTTCTTTGTTAATATTTTTTTTTGCATGTTACAGTGGTAAAAATTTCGTAATAAAGTATGAAGGTTCTTTAAAAAATGGCAACACCGACTGCTTTGTTTTAGAGCACGTTGAGCATGAGAGACCTGAGGTAATTGCTGAAACTGTGTACAATTTATATTTTCTTCATCAGAAAAAAAGAATATCTGCTTTCTGTTTCGTACATTTTAATTTCTTATCAATCAATCGAATTCAGGAGATGCATTCCCCTTTTAGCCTTTCCCAACGTCAAACTAATTAGCTCATAAGTATCCTGAAGAATTCCTCTTTAATAGATTTAGTTTTTACTTCTTTAGGTTTTGGAAAAAGATACGCAAGAGATTGTGTCCTTTTCAATCTTAATTTAATGGGTTCATTCGAATACTCTTAGCTGCTCTACATTTATGTTTAATGGAGATAAGTTTCCCTTCTCAATTTGCAGGTTTTGAAAAAAGAAATTGATATAGTTCAGCTTCAATGGTACGGGTATTGCATGTTCAGGGCCCTTTATTGCTTGCACAAAGAGGTATTTTCCCCATTGTCAATCATTATGCCATGTGACTTTGAAAAGGACACTAAATACAATTGTTTTGAGAAATTCAAACTCTATAAATCGTAGGGAGTTGTTCACAGAGACGTTAAGCCTGGAAACTTCCTTTTCTCTCGAAAGCTAAGCAGAGGCTACCTTATTGATTTCAACCTTGCCATGGTAGGTTGCTTCTATTTCCGCTTCTTGTCAGGAGTTTTGACTGTGATTCTTTTAATCTTGACACTGATGGATTTCGATATTTTCTTTATAGGATTTAAAGCAGAAGAACAACGTTGGAAGTAAGATTCCTTTTCACTTATCCGTTGCTTATTCTTTTGAGAAATAGAACCGGCTGAATATTTAGTTTTCTCATGATATTTGTAATTTTAATAAAATAAAAGACTAGGTGCCTCATTGGTTACTTGGTTAGTTAATTTCACGATTAAAGATGACTTACTCGTAGAACATAAATAACATTTTTCTTGCCTCTAACCCCCTATTACAGTTAAGCTTTATTTAGATAAAATTTTCTATAATTACTTCCTTCTAGTAGATGAAAGAGTTTTTTCGTAACATAAAAAAAAAAAAGCTAAACAACTACACTTTTAGTATAGCAACTTTAATTGTATTAATTTTGTTTGAATTCTATTAATTATTCAGTAATAATCATATGTGTTTATTATTAATAGAAAGAATTAACGGTAATATGCACTTAGCTTTGGAGGAATCACTAAGATCTTAAATTTACAAACAAAGCCAAGAGTTAAAAGGTTTTAGTTACATATTAAGGTTAATTTTTCTTGCAGTAAACACATATAATAAATTACTGAAGACCAAACACGTGTTTAGTTATTTCAATCATTAACAAACAAAATTAAGAAAATTAAAATTTTATATTAAAATTGTAATTTATTATATTGTATTAAAAACAGAATATGTCAATACTTATTGTATTGAAATCTACTATTTACCTTTAATTTATATAGAAGTTTATTTAAACATAGTTTTTTTTTTCAAACATTCCTTTGGTAAGTTTTACTTTCAATGATCTTCATAATATGATCCGCCTAATTAGTTTGCGCTTCTCTTCAGGTAAATCATCTAAACCAAGCCCGGTTGCATCATCCCATAATGTTTCTCTCTCTTCTCGTCCTGCCCCTTTGGTCCGAGGCAAGAACCTTGGAGGCAGCAAGTCTTTAACATCCAATAAGAGGGCTCTGGCGGATTATAAAAATAATTCTGAACTTAATAGGCATGTAAAGCAAAAGGCTTATACTGGTCCTTTGAAAAATGGTCCCGACATTGTTGGTGGGAGTTTACTTAGAGCACAAGGAACAGACGGCTCTGGTATAACTTCTGCGAGAGATGCTAGCACTAAGACTGCTTCTGCAGAGAGGCTCAGGGAACCTTTACCTTCCTACGGAAGAAAGGAGCTTATCAGCTTTGTGAATACTATGAAATGTGGAAACAACAGTTCAATAATAGGTCCTTCTTCTCAAAGAAAAAGGGTTACTGCTCCCTCAAGCAGGGTAGATGGCAAGAGTTTTCATATTACCCCGATGCCTATGCATTCATCTGTTGGAGTGGGATTATTGAGAAGCAAAGGTATGACTCTAATTGCCGAACTTTTGCGTTCTGAAGACTGTTATTGCTCCCCTTAGCATATTAACAGTTTATATGTTTTGCAGGAGATGGAAAACAGAAAAAAGAAGGTTCATGTGTTGGAACCAAAGGATTCCGTGCACCGGAGGTAAGATTATGCTGTCAATTCCATTGACTTGCATATCTTTTCACCCAATTAGAGGCTCAATTATATGTTGATCCAAATGCAGATAGTATGCTGACATAGGGAGTGTCATTTTCAGAGACTTATAGACAAAGAAAATATGCAACATAATTAGCACTAGGAAAGGGAAACTTATATTGGTTAGGAAGTTTAAAGTGAAGCATTTGTGTCAGGTTTATTATAAATCACTATTCTTATGGGATCCCTTTTTCCTTCAACCTATCTCGGTTTGTTAGAATAGTAATTATTCCGAGTCCGTGTAAGGTTCAACTGGTTCACTAAGCTAATTTACCGGTTGTACTATAGGTCTTAGTATCCCATATATTACATTTTGTTTCATTTGTCATACAAATTGTGGTCTCCTGCAGACTAAAGAAACTTAATTACGGGGATTTTACCCTTTCCTGTCAAATACGGGCATATGGCCATGATTTGTCTGAGATGCCCATGACTTGAATGATTTAATTGTGTACATGACAGTAGTCTGAAATATCGTTTCACCCAATGAGACTATTGGTCTCTTTTACATTTTCATATTTAAAACAAAACTTCCCTTGAGCAGGGAAAGAGAGGAAATAAACAATGTAAGATCTGATATTTAATTCTTAAGTTTACGTGCTGCATTCAATCTGTAAAAGCTTCATTCTAAAACATTTTCTTTTGTTTCGTCTGTCCGGTACATTGTTTTGAGAACAAAGAGGATATTGAAAAAATGAGATAGTTTTATAATTAAAAAGTAAAAACAAAACTGAAAACAAGACGCAAAAGTGGAAATAAAACTCCCTAAATTTGTGGTATTTTCCCGATCAAGGTTCATCACTGCACTGGATGACACACCTAAATGCGAAATTTAAGTTTGTTACCTAGAGAAGCTATTTAACTGCTCTGTAATTATGTATTGCTTTGTTTTTCAGTAGTTTTCAATTAAAGGTTCTACTTTTTCTTCAGGTTTTGTTAAGATCTCAGCATCAGGGACAGAAGATTGATATTTGGTCAGCTGGCGTCACTCTACTCTACATGGTGATCGGGAAGACTCCTTTCACTGGCGACCCTGAACAGTAATACTCACCTGTCAAATTCATTTCTTATGATGTTTTTTTGTTTGTCTTTTCTTGCTAACTAAGTTTTGTTTCAGGAACATAAAAGAAATTGTTAAATTGCGGGGCAGTGAAGAGTTTTGGGAAGTGGCCAAGCTACATGACCGTGAAGTGTCTTTTCCTGTGGTAATGATCTCTTATTTCGTAGTATAATTGGAAAATAATAAACTGAAATAATCTTCGAGTCAATGAAAATATTTATTATTTATCTTATAGTTTCATTCATAATATATTTATAAATGAAATATTCATTTAATTTTTGGGATTTCAAACACCATTAAATTCTTTATCTAGGATCTGTGTCGCAGTAGATAATTGGTTAAACTTCATTAGTCAAAATATAGTGTTTACTAGTAAATAAATGTCCTTAAATTAATTCTATGGTATGTTTTAAGATGATGGTTGCTCGCCGAAAGACTTTTGTAATCAACAGTTGATATGCTTAGTGTAATAGCTCCGAATTCAGGTTACTACAAAAAAAAGTTGTTAATCCCTTTTTATATAATGTTTTTAGAAAATTTTCTTAATTTCTTTATCTTTTTCAATCTTGTTTTTAATATTTTTTAGTTCTAAATTGAAATTCGTATTTTTTAATTATCAATAATTAAAAATAACAATGAATCATAATATATTTTATTTATCAGAAACATGTATGCATAAAGTGTTTGTGTATACATTTTATTAATGATAATAATAAATAGAATATAATTAAGAATTATATATTATAATGATTAATAAAATAAAAATTACTATAATGTTATAATTACGAAATATTTGAAGATAATTATTATTTATTGTAGTTAATTTTTATAAATAATAAAATCAATAAAATGATTGTAATATAATTAATATATTGAAAAGTATTTATTTATTATAAATTTTAAGTTAAATAAAATAAACATTTATACAATACCTTTCACGTGCTAAAATACTGGGATTTTAATATGGTAAATGAAGCAAAATGATTATGATAGCCTACTCGTCACCTTAGTTAATGATATCCTTTATATTGCAGGAGTTACTTGATGAGCGATACTTGCAGTCATGCGACTTGGAAGCCTGGTGCAAAACTCACTCAAGAAGACCTGAATTTCTTGAGCAGGTCCCTAAATCGTTGTTTGATTTGATAGACAAGTGTCTAACAGTTAATCCAAGAAATAGACTTAGTGCTGAAGATGTTTTAAGACATCAATTCTTTGACTCCCTTAACGAGTATCTGAGGAAGCAAAGGATGATGCATCGAGCTCTCAGATCGGAGGCTGCAGCTTCTGCTGCAATCTGAGACGAGTTTCTTAAACTGCAGGTATTTTTAGTAGCAACAACTAACGCATAACTAGTTGTTACTGTATCTTTTTTACGTGAAGGTGGTTTACCCATAAGAGGGTTTTTATACTTGTCGATGGCTGTATATATGCCTATTTCAGAGAAAACTAGCGCAGTGCAGTGTAAGCTGCTCAAATTTAGAACTTCGACATGTTTTGTATTTATTCTTTTACTGCTGTAAAGTGTCTTTCTCATCTTAAACCATTTTTTATTTTATTTATTTCCTTGTCTTTTTATATTCTTTCCTCTTTTATAAGCCCAGTTCTAACAAATGTTTAGGACGGTTTTATGCAAATATTTGAATTCAAAAAAATTAAAAGCAAATTAAATTGATTTTTATTTTTATATTCATCTTTTTGTTTTAAATAGAAATTTTTTTGTTAATATTATCATTAAATTGTAATTTTGTTTTTTAGTTATAATTCAATATAATTTAATTCACATGCAGTAATTAAATTATATTGTATTAAGGTGTCTATGTATAGCAATTTGTGACACTTTTAAAAATGATAATGCCAAAAGAAACTTTTAAAAACTTTTAGCTTATTGCTGTATAGGAATTAATGTGTACACTTTCACGGATAAAAAAGATGATAATGCCAAAAGTTAATTTTCCCTTACCCAAAAAGTGTTTTAGAAGTTCTGTAAAAGAAAGTTGATAGGTATTTATGATGTGTTTGGGTAGCAAGTTTTAATAGGGTAATATATTTTTAGAAGTACTTTGAAATATTTTATTAAATATGTTTTTCGGGTTAAAAAATTTAGAAGATATTGAAAATTTAGAATTTTATTAGAGGAAAGTAGTAATTACAGAATTTTAAGTCTTATAAAAATTTTATATTCTAAAATTTACATTTATTCATTTTTTATTTTCGATTTGATTTTAGATTAAGTATCATTAATTTAGCTAAAAATGTTGATATTATTGAGATGATTACCTTTCAACTCATGTTGAATATGATTTCTTTTATTGATATTGATGAGAATTATTTTTGTTATTTAAATTATTATTTTTGTTGTTGTCTATTACTATTTGTTATTAGTTATGAATTTCTTAGTTAATGTTGAGAGCATTATTTTTTGACAAATATGAATTCAATTTTTTTAATTGACATCTATGATTATTTTATTTTTTTTTATGTTTTCATTAGTTGTTCTTTTGTCATCAACACTTTAGTTTTTTTGTCACTAATTTGTTAAGATTTTTTTCTTTTAATATTGATTGGAAAAATTTAAACAAATATTAATAATTATAGTTATTTTAGTCATGTTATTGAATTTCAAAAATCCTTTTAAAACAATCTTTAATTTAAGAATTTCTAAAGATCTTTTTAAATATTTGCCTGAAGTTTAAAACTAAATTCACTAATAACATTAAACATCAAATCAATCTATCTCTAGCATTCAAGATTTATAATGATTTGATTTAAACCAAATTTAGAATTAGTTTTTAACATAAATCTAAACCAAAAAGTAAAGGATTTTAAAAACATAATTAAATTATTAGTACCGAATAGAAGAATTTCATATTTATATAAATCAAGAAAAGTGTAGAAGAATTTGATAGATTACATTTAATTTTAATACAAAGAGAGTTTAGTCATTAACGTATGGCAATTAGAGAAGAGATCAAATAGAGAAAGGATGAAGGTAGAATTTTCTATTCTCAAAGAAAAAGAATCTCTTTCTAGCTCTTGACCATCCCTTCCTTTGTTCTTATTCTCTCCAAATCTGTCTTCTACCTATTTATATGTTGGGAAATAAATGAAGTTTCACTCAAACAATTTTTTTTTTCCAGGTGAACCTATACTTCATGTTTGAAGAAATGTATTTTCACTTAAGCCATCAAGATTTGTTTGAGCAAAATTTGCCCTGCAATATTGCCGTCTTTTATAACAGTTTGTTGAAGTGAAGATGGAGAATTGTTCTTACTTCCATGGATCAACTTCTTTGACTCTCATCTTCATTGGTTGTAACCTACTCTTCAAATCTAATACTAACACCTTCATGGATCAATTTCTTTAACTCATTTTGCTCCATTTGTTGTAATATGATCCTCATTTGTGATAATAACTCCTACATGCATCTATATACAAAAATTAATCTAAATAAGGAGGTATTTATAAAGAAAATGTACTGCTAAATATCCTATTTTAACTAAAATCTAACACATCATTTTTGCTAGTGTTATTTTGCAAGCAAAATAGTGAATGTGCAAGAAAAGAGAAAATTAGCTTATGATAGTTTGAGATGAAATGGAGAAATACAGTGTGCTATGACATGTGCCTCTTTCTGTTGTGCTATTATAAGAGTGATAAACACTGTTAGCATAGTTTAAAATCATTTTTCTATCATACTAGATGTCCAAATAATTTATTAGGTTTAGTGATAATTTCTTATGTTGACCTAAATTCACTATATTTTCTTTTATGTAAAAAAAGATGATTCATTATATCTTAAGGAATAATTCATTATATTTATGTTAAAATAAATGATTTCATATGAATAACATACTAACCTTCTTCTCATTCGACGGATAATTGACATGTATTTAAACAAACAATTTACTAAATATTTTTCATTCTTTTACATTAATCACAATCTATTACAAAAAAAAAAATTCTGAATTTTCTTCTCTTTTTCTTAATCTAAATAACTCAACCTTCACCTCGTTTTTTTCACCTCTTCCACTCCCTCCCTTTCTCTCAACTCCCTACTCCAAGCAAAAACTAAATGCTGACACAAAAATTTATAAAAACATAATTTAATTTTAGCTAAATTGTAATTTTCATTTATTATTTAAAAATTAAAGAAATGATATTAAAGCAAAAAATCTTTAGATTATAAGATGTGGTCCACCCAATAAGCCAAAACCAAAAAGTTTCCAATATAAATAGCATTCAATTCATAACTATCTAATTAGAGTACTTTTGTCACACACAAAAGACCAAAATAGCTGATTAAGTATGTTGTAAAGAAATCAAAATCGCATTCATCCCTTAATTACTTCTATTTAATCCAAACTATATGGCCAGGTCTAAACTAGTTATAGCAGAAAATGAAGACTAAAACATAATTGAGGCGAAGATGTCAATTTGAGTCTGCTTAATTTAAGTACTATTAATTTCAATGCATGAAAACTCAAATATAATTTGGTTTAGAAAGTAAATAAAAGGAGGGGAAAAAAATGTCAAATAGTAACTTTTAACCAAGAGAAATATATAACCTCTGTGATTTCACATCATACACAAACCCTTCTCCATTTAACCATGTATATATCCTCATTCTCTTCTTGCTATAATATTCTAAGATAAACCATTGCAATGTGCTAAGCTAAGTTCATGAAAAAAATATATATATCAGAAAAATGCAAGGTAGTGGTAAAAATGTACATGCAACCCACTCTTTTGAACATCATTATACTCAAATTACGTATACCATTGAATTTTCTTTGTATTTCTCATGCAACAAAAGTTTAGAAAGATCTAATCCTCACAGTTTATTCAATGGGAGGAGGACTAGACCACCTTCTCTTCACCTCCGATTTCCATCTCACCTCTTTAAGCTTTCCATCCAACCCATAGTCTCTCTCCATCACAAGATTGATCCCTTCATCAGAGTACCAACCAACTCCAATGCAAAGAATGCCATCCTTGTTGATGTCAACATAGCATGTCACACCTCCAGGAAGCCACAGCATGGTCACATCCTGCATGTCAAGCCGCTCCTCCTCGCCGAAGTAGTTGTTCTCAGGGAGGCTCCTCTTCTTCAGATTTTCTGTACAAAGGTATACGTATGGGGTTTCGGTTCCTTCTTCCGGCATGCTCTCCTCGCCGTACACCGGAGTCGCACTGATCTCGAAGACTTTCCATGACCCTGTCAGCTCTGCTGGCTTGGTTCGTTTTCTTTGTGACAACGGCTTTACATCCATCTCTACATCACTGTTTCAAATGTGGCACGTATGAGTTACTTTCTTGAAGTCAAAGGAAATGTTGAACTATTATGATTTGTTGCATAGATACTGATACGGACATGTGTAATATCCAAAATATAGAGGATACGGGATACGGATCTATATATTACATTACTATGACTTATATAAAATGATTACTATGAATTATATAAATTGACAATTAAGATTTATATATTCAAAAATCATCTATGAACAAGATTAACCAAATATAACAAAAAAGAAATCTAATTCATCTATCTGAAATCCAAAAAGTGGAAAGAAACACATATAATCTTAAATATTCTTGATTATATATAGGATTTGTTTCTTATCTCTATAATAAGTTTGAGTTTTTAGAAAATTATTGTTTTAGCCCCTTTTAAAAATCTGTTGGAACCGTGTTAAAATTGTCAGATATCCAAAAAAATATCTTTTGAATTGGACATTTATAAGTATTCATTGAAAAGTTAACAAAATTGGTTTTTAAGGTCTTCTTTGATTTTCCTTCCCTCTATATATAATGCAAGCATAGTTCCAGCTAATGATTTCTAATTTCTTATTGATAGGCTGATTAGTAGACTTCTAAACATACACAAGAATAGGAAGGAAAAATAATGGATTTCCATGATTATGATTTACATATTTTCTTGTTAACAAGAAATGCCATACTCACAAACTGGTACATAAGTAAATAAAGCACATATACTACCTCAGGTCATCGATTGAAGCAGGACTGGCCCATGCTTCTTCATACACAGCGACTCTCATTATCTGTATGTCTGAACCGCCATTACTGAATTCTATGGTATGGACGACTCGGATTCTTTTGTGACAGCCTTTAACCAAACACTGAAAAAGGAGAAATTGTGGCAAAATTAACAAATGCATGATCAGTGTTAAATTGTTAATAGTAACTTACATCAGGGAAGGCTCTATAAATATGATATCTTGTAAGAAGCATGCCAAACTTACTTGTTCAAACTTGAAAGTTGGTGAGACATAGTACTTTGTATCATCGGATTCACCCACTGGAATATCCATGGGACCTCTAGAATAAGACCCATCCTGAAGTTTATAAATCATAATTATTATGAAATATAAAAGGAGGAACACAAACAAACTATCAGATCATGTATTAAAAAATCATCTATGAATAATGTTGGCCAAATATAAACAAATGAATCTAATTCATTGATCTAAAATCCAAAAAGTGAAAAGGGACATATCTAATCTAAATATTCTTGATTATATATATATAGGATTTGTTTCTTATTTCTATAATAAGTTTATGACCTTTTAGAAAATTATTGTATTAGTCTCTTTTAAAATTGTGTTAGAACCGTGTTAGAATTGTTAGATACCTAAATAAATGTCTTTTGAATTGGACACTTCATCAATATGTGTCATACACGTGTCAATACGAGTGTCGTACACATGTTAGTGTCTCTGATAAGTGTGAGACACAGGACACGCCACTTAAATAGAAGTGTTCGAACTTCATAGATCTTAGCTGTACCAAATGACACAAATATGAGGAATTGTGGAAAAAAAAGTGACAAGTGTGAAATGTGGAGCATAGTAGTTCAGTGATACTCTTCCTCCATCCCAAATCAATCACCGAGAACCTAAAGCACATAACAAATATGTTTTGGCAACTGAAAAAACTAAGAAATGCTTTTATTTAGTACTATGCAAATTTTGGAGAGGTTTAACTTCACTTAAACGGGAAAAGGGTCTTCCTTTTATTGTTAAACCAGTGTTATGTTCTGTGAAAAAACTACTAGATAAATACTTCAAAAAGTTATGACATACCTCAAATAATAACTTACTTTCCTTGAATCAATTTACACTAGCATGAAAAGAATCTTACTTCAAAGTAAACAAGACCTGGTTCACAGCCCATGACATCTTCTTCCATCACATCACCCCTTTTAAGGTCAAAGGATTCAAATGTAGGCAAAGCGCGATTTGTTACATTTTCGCTGGATTTGTGCTTCCTGTCTTTGGTTGTGTTGATGCCTTTGGTATGCTGTGGTATTTCGCCGTAAGGGTTCAAAGTCACCCAGTTAACCTTTCTCCGGATTTGCGATGTTCGTTCACCCGAAACCGATGGTACTGCTTCTATACGAGAAAGAGTATAGCAGTCATATAGATTTTCATTCTTGCTACCTATTTCCATTGGTTCCATTTCAGCTGTGATGGGAGAGAACACAGCACCAACACCCTTCCATATTCCACTGAGACTGCTAGCAAATGTATTCCAAACTGGTTTTATCACCGGTTCCTTAAAGAGTGTCCACTCTGTCAGTGTAATGTTCATTGCAATTTGAAATAGAATCATGTCTACAGTTTAGCACAGATACAAAAAAACACATAAATACAAGAAAGTATAAAGATAACGATAATAGAAGCAATTTTATTAGTAAAACAATTGATGGAATGTATTCCCTCACAAATTTTTGAAATGGAAGAACCATCCATGTCATATAAGCATTCCTTACTTTCAAAACTAAAGATTATATTCTACTACACACAAAAGAGAAGTTCCAAGCAAAACTTTTTGACGTGAAATTTGACAAAACTAACCACTTATAACACCACTACACTATAGTCAAATCGATTATACTGAAAATACAAGACTTCACAACTTTGCATGAGAAAATACAAAGGACTAGGAGTAGAGAAAATAATTTGTACCTCATGAAAGCACAATATCCACTACTTTAATACGAGTGTATTCACTCACAAGACACTGAATTATGTAACTTTTATTCACTCAGAAGCCACAAGCATAAAATACCAAGCATCATTCATGTTTCTATAATCATATATAAATTATTTGTTCCTTTCATTGTCAACAAAAATCTCAGCATTCCTATACATTCATAGTTCATTCACCAACCCAAGAACAATTTCAGAAAAAAAAAAAAAACAAAAGGTTTCATATTAATCCATAAACCTACCCAATCCCAAATCCCTACATCAATTCTCTTCCCTGGACAAAAAGCCAACAACTTTGCATCAAAATTTCAAATTCAAAGAGACCCAATTGAGAAAAAGGGTGCCTGAGACTGAATAACAGTCTCAACCTCCATGCACATAACATTGTTAACATAATCTCAGGATTCATATGCATACAGTCCATTCACCAAGGCAATCACAGTTTCAGAAAGGAAAAAAAAAAAAAAAAGGTTCTATTTTCATCGATGAACCTACCCAACATCAATTTTAATCCCCAACAAAGTAAAAGCTAACAACTTTACATCAAAATTACAAATTTAAAGAGACCCAAACAAGAAAAAGGGTACCTGAGTCTGAAGAACGGTCTCAACCTCCACCAACATAGCCCCAGACACAATAATCCTTCCACCCTTTTCCCCCTTCCTCTTCACCACTCTCCTCTTCCTCCTCTTCTCCTTCTGAGAAGAAGACACCTTGGCAAGCTCATTGTCAATGCTCCACACATTGTCCTTGTTGCCCCTCACCCTCACACCCCCTTTTGAACCGTTCTTCTTGTAGTTGTTGGGCTTTTGAGCCTGAGCTGTTACGAGCCTTGTGGAACATGGCTTGATGAGGGTGGGTGAAAGAGAGGAAAGGGAATTGTGGTTGGAAGAGAGGGTGTGGTGGAAGCCAAGGTGGTGGTGTGTGGTGAAGAAGGACTTGCTCAGGTAAAGGGAAGAAGGGGATTGCATCTCTGTTACTGTATCTTTTTTTACGTGAAGGTGTTTTACCCACATATATATATATATATATATATTGTTTCCGAAAGTTTAGAATGGTTTGATGCAAATATTTGAATTCAAAGAAATTAAAAGCAAATTAAATTGATTTTTTATTTTCATGTTCATCTTTTGTTTTCAATAAATATTTTTTGTTAATATTATCATTAAATTGTATTTTTGTTTTTATGTTATCATTCAATATAATTTAATTCATATGAATGAATTAAATTGTATTTTATTAAGGCATATATTTAAAGCAATTTGTGAATGTGAAAGGTAGTGGAAACTTTTAAAAAATTACTTTTAGTTTATTGCTGTTTGGGAGTTAATGTGTACACTGCCTGGATTAAATACATGGTTATGCCAAAAGTTAGTTTTCCCTTACCAAAAAGGTGTTTTAGAAGTTGTGTAAAAGAAAGTTGATAATATTTATAATGTGTTTGGGTAGCGAGTTTTAATAGGGTAATATATTTTTCATAAATAATTTAAGATATTTTATGAAAAAAAATATTTTTTGGGTTAAAAATTTTGGAGAAAGTTTGAAATATTAAAATTTTATTAGAATAATTGGGTCACTTTTAATTAGAGAATTTTAAATCTTATACAAAATGTAAGAATATAATTTTTTTTGTATTATAAAATTTATATTTATTCTTTCCGTATTCTCAATTTAAGTTTGGTCTAGATGTCAATGATTTAACTAAGATGTTAACATTATGAAAATAATTGTTTCTCTATTCACGTTGGCTAGGATATATATTTTATTAACAGTGATAAGAATTATTTTCTTTATTTAAATTGTTATGATTATTTTAATTATTGTTGCAATTATTACTTAATATTAATTATAGTTTTCTTAATCAATGTTGGAAGAACTATCTTTTGACAAATGTGAACTAAATTTTTTTTGTTAGCACTTTTGTGGTGATTTTATTTTCTTTGATGTTTTCATTAATTATTCTTTTATCATCAAAACCAAATTTTTTAGATCTAAACCTTCTTTTCAATTACAATAATAAAGACTTAATTTTAAATAAAAATAAAATTCCACTAGAATACATCCATGGAGACTTAATATACATTAACAAGTGCGATAATAGTATTTACAAAATAACCTTCTTAGCTTTGAGATAAATAAGTTAAATAGCTTAGCTGTACCAAAGTAGAAAAAACATTAAGGATTCCAATACCATTTATAACAATTGTACATGAGAAGAAAAATAAGAATTACTTTCTAGAAGAAAAAAAACTATAGATTATAAACAAATTTTAGTTTATGAAAAAAGAATTATTTTTTCACATAAATTGTCTCAATTTTTAATTTTATCTTATGTTTTTTTTTCTCTCCAAAAATTCTTTAGAGAAATTTGTTTGAAGAGATCTAAATCAAATAGTCCATGGTCCAATCCATCATTCATGATGAACCTCAACTACCATAGTTCAAACACAAAAAATCAGATTGAAAAAGACAAAAGCTCATACATAAGGGTGACCTCAAGATCACATATATCATTGATATCAACATCAATTTGCATGAAAAGCAAAACATCACATACCATTGTAGCATAAACATTCCAAAACCAGCTACAGTTTCTAACAGTTACAATGAGACAGCGAATCCATGAAACTTTACTGAGATCATACCAAAATCCCCTGCATGTTCTAGCAAACCATTTTCCAATTCTAGAAAGAAAGATAGTTGAAGTATCACAAGCTACTCTCAAGTTCATTCAACAACATTTCGGAGTCACTGTTTTCACTGTCATGGTTATCATCAGTTCTATCTAATGTGTCACCAGATGAGCCAATGAGTGATGCATAAGCTTTATATTTACTAAATTTGGACAGCTTCAACAGTACAGTAAAAGTCTCAGCACTTTCCAAGTCATCTTGCTCTTGGCAAAGCTCAAGGAATGCAGACAAGTTCAAGGGCTTTGGTCTCCAACTCCTTGAATTATCAGCAACCATAAAAGCATCTTTCAAGCAGGATAAGGCCTCAGAAATCTTCTTATCTGCAATGTATCCTTCTGAGAGAATCTCCCATGTATTTGAATTTGGAACACAACCATCCTCCTTCATCTGCTCGAAGAAACTCAAAGCCTTATGAATCTCACCTTTCTCAACATACCAGCCTAGGAGAAGGTTTCCTACTCTAGGATCATAACTTAACTTGACAGAAACCCATTCCTGATAAAGTTTTTCTGCACCAGTAATATCATCCAATTTAACAAGAGAAGCAATAATAGCATGGTATCCCAAGTTTGGTGTATTTTTTGGAAAAACTGATTTGTATGTGTTCCAAACTCTATAAACTTCGTCTTTGTTTCCAACACGTCCATATAAACTCAGGAGATAATGAAAGGGTATTCTATCACGACCTTTAATTCTACTCTCAACTTTTCTTAGGCACTCTTCTGCTTTATCAGTCTGATCCATCCTAATGTACATTGAAGCCATTGTGCTGAATGTAGACCAGTTAGGGACAATGGTAGTATCCTTTTCCATCTGTTCAAATACTTGTTCCATCTTCTCTATTGATCCTTGAGATCCACAAGAGGATATCCAGATGTTATACGTATAGATATCTAGCTGTATCTTTTTTTCCTTCATTTCAGAAACCAGCATATCAACTTTAACATATTCCTTTGCGTTCATGTACAGAGTCATCATTACATTGAATGGTAGTGAATGTTCTACATATCCTTTACTCCTCATTGTGTCAAATAAAGATTCTGCCTTTTCCTTCGATCTGGAATGCACATATACATTCAAAAGGGCACCATAAGTCCTCTTATTTTTTAACTGATCTTCCAGACTCAGAAAAAATACTTCTGCACTAGAAAACCCGCGAACTTTTGAGATTAGATCTAACTGAATTGCTGCATCACTCTCAGAAACTCTAAACCGCTCTGGTCTATTGTTTATCCAATCATATACCTGCACATTTGTTCATTGGTTTAAAAAATTGTACATGGCTGATATTAAGACAATTGAAGCAAATAAGTAAACCTAATCAGAAACAACAATTTTTTCATAATTCCACACATTCCAGAGGAAGCATGCCATTAACTAGAGTAGTGGTGGCCCAAAAATGGTTTTCCAGATTATGCAAATTTCGCTGAAAGTATCTGCACATCAGGAACTGACAATTAAGGATGTTGTTATAGATTTATGTTGTTGTATATTTATCCAATAAAACCAAGTGGCCTAAGTAAATAGTAAAAAGGAACCTTTCTGATATAATCAAGGGAATAGAGCTACCATGGAATCAATCAGGTCTTGTTGTAGTCTCTTATAGCTCACTGTTCATCCCTACTCCTTTCTTAGGATTATCTGTGAAACGGACTTTATTTACGCATATTTTTATGGCAAGTTTGCAAGAACAAGCTATACTTTTCAGACATTGCCAAAGGGTACGAAGCAATCTTTGATTCTTCATAGTGAATGATATTCCGATAATGATAAACATATGCAGCTATCCACACTATAAACAAAATATAGTTTTGGAAAAGATTATTCTCTTATAGCTGTTAGAACTTTTAAATAAGGCAAGGGAAGAAGGAAAAAGGTTGAATAGAAAGAGGAATATTTTTGCTAAATTTGTGGCAAAGATATTGGACTTGGAAATATCCTTGCATCCAGTAAGATAAAATTCCAAGAGATAGATGGTAAGCACAACTTCTTTGGGTAACCACAATTAACAGATTTTTCATTTTCCTGCTTGTGCTCTGATAAACCTTGGAAAGTTTGTGAATAGGAAAAAGAAACATTCACAGACTCACTAGGTCTTCAATCTGCACTATTTATTTTGTAAGACATTTGTGTCTTTAGGCAGTTATGGATTTGAATTAGTATTTGTCTTTAGGATGTCGTGGAATGCGCCAATTGTTGTTTGGTGTTTATACTCCAACTTGAATCAAGTGCAAAACAGAAATAAAATGGCATCGCCAAATTACAAAATCCTTCATCATGAACAAATGGCAATGCTCTATATTTCAACTCATGCTATTTAAAGCTGGTTTTCAATTACATGAAGAATGCTACCTATATACACAAACAAATCTGTAGAATTGTACTTGTATCATGTCACAGGAAAAAACCAAAATTGAATCAAGTTGTTAACCTCAAGGAGCAGGATTTGACAAAAAAAGAATGCCACTAAACTGGTGAGTCCAATGAAAGTGAAACTTCTCAACAAAGGAAAGGAAAAAGTTCTTAAATATCAACTATGCCTAAAATCTGATGAAATAAACTCAAACAGCCAACACTCCAAGCTCCCACTAATAACACATTCCACCACTAATAACTATGTATCACAATCTCTTCAGTAAAAAGTAAAACCACAAACACACATAAAGAGATAAAAGCACCTTAAATGAAAAAAGTGGTTGAAAGATAGAGTTTTAACCTCGCGTACAGTTTAAAACCCTGGACCAAACAATTAGCTTAACCAAAAAAGAAAACCACAAATCACAACCTCTTCCGTAAAAAGTAAAAACACACACAGAATATAGCACCCAGGTTGGAAGTGCAATTTAAATCCTTAGACCAAACAAAAAAAAAAAACAACATAAAAAGTGAAGGATTATAGACCCCAAATGAAAAAGAGGTTGAAAGATAGAATTTTGACTTCAAGTGAAAGTACAATTCAGATAACTAGTTTCACAAAAAAAAAAAAAAAAAAAAAAAAAAAAAAAAAAAAAAAAAAAAAAAAAAAAAAAAA
>Ga0209489_103099_pt1 | contig 32838 bp, 24 predicted proteins | sample SiratrowhiteBW_FD_187527 | JGI IMG/M metagenome (GOLD analysis project Ga0209489, IMG submission 187527) | Root nodule microbial communities of legume samples collected from California, USA - Siratro white BW (SPAdes) (version 2) | ecosystem: Host-associated > Plants > Roots > Nodule | place...
AAAAAAAAAAAAAAAAAAACAATAATAAAATAAAACTCAATTATTATTATTTTTTGTTAGAAACTTTCTCCTCCTTTTTTTTTTTTAAATTAGATTCATCCATTCGGACGAAATTGGGTGTTGACAACGACTATGAAGGGTGACGACGAACGAACGGTGCGATGACAAAGGAGTGATGGAGGAGCAACGGAGAAACACAATGCAGCACAAATCTTAAGAGGTAAGCTTTCATTTTTTATTAGAAATTTTCGTGAACCATTCGTGAAGCATTTGGAGAGGGATTTGTTTGATTTGGTTGGGTGGTTTTCACTTGGTATTGGTTTGATTTTGTGAACCATTGGAAATTTATTAGAGGTTGGTGTGAGGTGCGACAGGAGGGGTGAGATTCTTTTTCCAACTGCAGAAATCGTTTTTTGTAAGATTTTCGAAAAATATTTTCTATAATGTAATTTTTTTTTCAAAATTTCCTTCATTACGGAAAACTATTTCCATAAGCCTTTTATGGAAAAGCTTTTCCGTAAGACTTATGGAAAATGTTTTCCGTAGTAGGAGAAGTGTCTTATGGGAAACGTTTTTCGTAAGAAGATTTTCTTCTTATGTAAAAAGACACTTCTCCTACTACGGAAAACATTTTCCATAAGTCTTATGGAAAAGTTTTTCCATAAAAGGCTTACGGAAATAGTTTTCCGTAATGAAGGAATTTTTCTCAAGATCTGTACTACAACGTGTTTTTCTGTTGCTCCTCCACCGCTCCTCTGCCATTGCATCGCTCGTCTGCCGTCACCCTTCGTAGCTATCACCGTTGGTAACTCCATCCCCATTGGTAGCTCCTCGACCGTCATAACACCAATTTTTCGCACTTTCACAAAACCACACAACCTAATTTTTTCCTTTCAATGTTTTGGCCAGGGCATTTATGGAATTAAGAAAAATTGATGGGATGCAGGAAGCAAATGTGGGGTGCAAGAAGTAATTGCCAAATGAAGAATGTGGTGAACTTGATTTCTCATCATCTTAAGCCTTTTATTTGAACAATCCAATGCAATGTGTCCATAATTCAAGCATTTAAAACATTTATATTGCCTTTTTTTTCTTTAAAATTAGGTTTAGATGAAGAAGATGAATGAAAAGTTTTGCTCTTCAAAGAAGAAGATGAGGAGTGAAGATTTTTACAAGGGGAATAAGAAGAAGAATGAGAACTTTCCTTAGTATGACCATTCTTCTTCCTTCTCATACCTCCACGTGGAATACGAAGAGTTTTTTTAGAAAGAACATCGTATTTTAAGATAAATCTCCACCTTTGTAACTTTGTGGGAAAGTTCCTCCATAGATTTATAATTGTACAATTTCACAAAATCTTGAATTTCTTGATTTAGATCACTTATATCTTTTGTCATGTTTCGATCTAAATCTTCTTTCATCTCACATTTTACAAGGAGCATTTCCACCTCCTTATAATACTCTTCCACACTTTTGTCACATTGCTTCAACCTTTGGAGTTGAAGGAGCAATTCCTTTTTGTATTGTTTGACTTATGCAAACTTTAAAACCATCCCAAGTGACTACTCATATCCTCTTGCTTTCTTTAATATCATTAGTGATTAGGTGCCACCAACACAAAGCATAACCTTGAAATTCTAAAGTAGAAAATTTAACAATGTTCATTTCTAAAAGTCCAAAAGAAAATAATTTTTTCTTTACTTTCCTCTACCATTCTATATACACATCGAGATCGGAAATCTCCTACAAACTTTGGAAATCTAATGTGAATTTTATTCGTTTTGTCTTCATATCCATCCCTTTGGTTGTCTTTTTCCCTAGATTATCAAGAGTTAGTTGAGTTTTATCAATATTAGAATTTTCTTCCTCTTTAAGGCTCTTATCAATATTATCAATGAAAATTCTACACAAAAACAAGACAATGGCAAAAAAAAAAACAAATCCACCAAAAGTAGTGTAATGGTTTGTAAGAAAAGTCATAATCACTCTAAGAGTGTATACACTCGAAGTATTTTGGTTTAATATTAATATAAGTTTTATGAATATGAAAGGTTGGCCACACTCAATTAACTCAAGAGAAAATTCTAAGAGTTTTAAAAAATTATTTTCAAGTTCAAATAAAAAAAATATTATCTCTCAAGTGAAAGAGGAAGCAAATCTAAATACACTTAAACCTTCAAAATTGTAAAAACTTTAGACAAAAGCAAAAGGAATTCTATAAGACAAACCGACAATGCAATTCAAGAAAAGCAACCAAAAGATTATACAAAACTATGTGACAAATTGACTCAGAAAATGGAAAGAAAAGCTTGAAAAAAATACTAGGAAAGGCAAAATTTAAGCAAAAGCTTTACCTATATGAATCATGTTATGATGAAAGGCTCCTAAAAATACACACATTAAGGAAGACATAATCGACATAAAATGGTTTAAACAATTCATGCAATTTCCAAGGAAGTCAAATAGAAAATTGATTTAAGAATTTAGGACAAACTACTCATGAATTGCCTATTTTTCAAGAGATTTTTTGTTCTATATGCCAATTGTTTTTTTTATTTCATTAAAATTTTATTGCCTTTTGAAAACCTTATATGCCTCGCCCTTTCAGAATATCAAGTTCTATGATGATTGTTTTTAGTTTTTTTTTATTCATGAAACAATCTCCAAAAGAACAACAAAAAAGAAAGTGATTAAAACACTTGAATCTTAATGTTTACGAATCTCAAATCTTTCAGAAACATCTTCAATCTTTCAAAAGAGATTTAATAATTTTAGAACTCTACAAAACTAAAGAAGAAAATAATAACTCAAATAACAAACAATAGCACAATACCCAAATTAACCACATATCAACATCATACTTATTTTTCGTGAAAAAAAAAAGCAATTTTGAAAGATATGGATACAATGACTTGATTAATGGGAAAAATAATGAAAAACAATGATGAAACATGTTGTAGACATCATAACCATGGTTTGGCCACTCAGTTATTCAAGAAAAAAAATAAGAATCACATCTACATAGAAACATATTTCATACCCATTCTTGAAGAACACTTATTTCAAATGTAATGACCAGACTTAGAATGAGAGTATTGATACCACTTAATGTACTCTGTAGGATCTTGATCAACTCTAGGGGTATTGAAGAAGGAAAACTCCATGAAATTAGAACACAAATGGTGATAAAAAGAAGCATCGATGGACAAAACTAATAACAAAAAGCAAGAACAAGTAAAGAAATGAAAGTAAAAATGGATTGAGATAACAAAGGGATTAAGAACACACCACCTTTAATCCAAGAATCAAAGGATTAGTTCAAGATGTTACACCATTTGATAAAGTTGCTCAAGGTAAGAACGAAAACATATTTTTTTTTTATCTTGAGCAAAAATTTTCTCAATTAACCGAAATTTTCCTCGCTTGAGAGAAAATTTGAGTTGAAATTAAGTATTATTTTTGCTTGATCAAAAACGAAATTAGGACCAAGAGTTAGGTCTAGATCTCCATTGTATTTTCACTTGAGCAAAGATCTCCTGCTTCAACGAAAATATCATAAAAATCAAATTCATGTAATAAAATTAATTTTCAAATGTTTCATTTAAAGTCACTATATCAAACACGACTTTCAAACGGTTCAAAATTATCAATACAATCTTTAATTTGCTCAAACATCATTTTCAACCATTTCAGTTTAGCCTTACACAACACACACACTCACATCAAACTTATAAATTAGCATTGAATATTTTGCTTCAAATAACCACAACTTCGTCCAATTTATCTCAAATGTAGTAATTTGACACAAAACTCAAACTCAACATTAGAACATCTTCAATAGCACATAACCCTTCTTCATATAACTCAAGATATTGTGATCTCATCACATTCACACCCAAATCACCTTTAAGGTTCTATGAAAAACATAAGTAGCTTTCTTTACCTAAAATATCTTGCTTTTCAAAGAAAGTTTAAGTTAAATCAAGATAATTACTTTAAATTTAGAAGCCTAGAATAAAGTATCCAAAGATAACCAGATTTTAATATGAACTTACCTAAGCTTAGATGATCTTTCAAAGGATACAAATTCGAGGCTTCTAGAACAAAACTAATATCGATTATGTTATTTTGTCTCTATGACATAAATCAAATTGTAATAAATTATGTTATTTTGTCTTTTATAAAGAATCAAATTTTGATATTTTTATTTGTTTTTTCTCCCTTTAGCTAGACCTAGAATGAGTATATTGCTTGTATATATTCAACCGATTTTGTAAGCTTGAGTTAAATTTAATATATTTATTAAAAAATACTTGAAGTTTTATTCTTCCAAGGTAGTGTATAATATATTATTAGTGTAACAACCGTGAAAAACAAAAACAATAAAAGGAAAGGATGGAGAAGCACTGAAACCCACTCCCACCCCATGCCTCTTTCTCTCACCCAACTTTCCCCCTTCTCTCTTGGTATTTCCTCCATATCTCATTTATTTTAGAATCTGATCACAGTCTACAGTAGCTGAGGGAGTTAAGGATCATTTCTATCTGATCAAATCTTCAAACAGAGTAAGTTCCTATTTGCTCTAAAGATCCTTTATTCTATATTTTTCTTAGGTTTTATCATCAATCTTAGTACGAAAAGTTGAGAAAATTATTTCTCTCAACTTAACTAAGTTCATACTAAAATTTGGTTTTCTTCTTATAGCTTATTCTAGATCCTTAGAGTTTGGGATTAGTATCTATGTCGGAAATTGGAGGAACTGTTGTGGAGATTATCAGGTAAGGGAAGCTAATAACTTGGTTTTATACTAGTTAGTTACTTTTAAGTAGAACTCTAGGATAAAAGACTTGAATATATGATTATTAGTGCTCAAGTCTTTCTTGTAGGTCTGACTGGTCCTTGAGCACTAGATGAGTTTGATTGTTTATCTTGATTTGGTAGATATGTGTTGTTCCGAGGTTAAAGAAGATCTTAGATGATATTTGATTAAATATTTAATTTTCTATTGTGTGAACTTGTTGGAATAGTAAATTTTGATGATTTAGTAATTAAGTGTTGTTTTGATGATGGAAGGATTCTTACATACTACGATTTATGAATTGAATGGTATGTATTAACGTTAATGATGGAATGATGAATTTGAGGTCATACATTTAGGATAATGTATGAGTTGTGCTTGTTTGTATACATTAATTATAGCATGCCTATGTTTTACCAGAGATCCTCTAGCTTCATTGATAATCTAAGTCATGTAGATTAATATATTAGGTGGTGAGAAGCTAATGAGGGAGTTCACTAGTGGAAAAAACACTTTTTACGACAAGATAAAATGGCGGTCAAAACGGAACCGCATTAAACAACGCAATGAAAATTTTGAAATTAAGTTCAGTAATACAAAGGCGGTTAATAAAAACAACTGCCTTCGTATCTCCATCTTACGCGCCAAAGTTTCGTATCTCTCCTTACAAGCTTTTAATTTTTATTTTTATCTTTTAAGGGGCTATAACGGCGGTTGTGGGGCTCCAACCGCCGTTATAGCTTCCCAACAATTTTTTATTTTATTTTTTTAAGGGCTATAATGACAGTTGGAGCCCCACAACTGCCGTTATAGCCATTTTTTTCGAGGTCAACTCACTTTCTCTTCTACTCTTCTCCCCGTCGTTGCCCCTCGCACATTCTCCTCTACCTCTCACGCCATCCTCCTTCAACTCCACCCCCACCTCATCGTCGCACCTCCTCCTCCACCTCCACCCACTATCGCGCCTCCTCCTCTACCTCCACCCTTGCGCCATCCTCCTCCTCCTCCACCTCCACCCACCGTCGTGCCTCCTCCTCCACCTCCACCGTCACGCCTCCTCCTCCACCTCCACCCACCGTCGTGCCTCCTCCTCCACCTCCACCCTTGCACTATCCTCCTCCCCCTCCACCCTCGCGCCTACTCCTCCTCCTCCACCTCCATCCTCGAGCCCTCCTCCTCCACCTCCACCTCCATCTTTATGCTCTCCTCCTCCACCATAGTCATTCTTGTCGGCAACCAAGAGGTATGATTTTAGGTATTTTTGAAATGTTTGAATTGTTTAGTTTTCTTGTTATATGCTTTTAATGTTGTGTATTAAAATGATTGTTGTTGTATGCTTGGTTGTTGTGTATACTTTCATGTAAATGTGTTGGTATTGAGTCCGGGGATGTTTGATCCCCGAAAATTTGTATCTAATATTTGCTTACATGAAAACGTGTTGGTATTGAGTCCGGAGATGGTCAATCCCCGGCAATTTTTGTCAGATATGTACTTACATCAAAACGTGTTGGTATTGAGTCCGGGGATGTTCAATCCCCGACAATTTGTTTTAGTATTTTAAGTCTGGAGATCTTAAATCCCCGAAAAATATTTTGTTTAATTTGTGACTTGTATAATATGAATGATTTTTTTTACTACACGTAGTCACGGATCGAAGTTGGATAAATGCAAGTCGAATTAGTGATGTTTATGAGAAAGGTGTTGAAGAGTTTCTACAATTTGCTAAGCGGAATGTAGCGGGAGTAAATAATAAATATTATTGTTCGTGTGTGAATTGTTTGAATGGGAGAAGACAAGATATTGAGTTGATACGAGAGCATATTCTTTGTGATGGTTTCTTAAAGAGCTATACAATATGGACTTGACATGGTGAAGTTTTGGAGTAATATTCTAGTCTATCTGCCACTGAATGTGAATATTCTAATTTATATTCTGAAGATTGCATAGAAGACATGATTCGTGATATTGGAGAAGATAGTTTCCACCAAGCACATGTGTATGGTTCATTGAAAGATGATTCAGAGACAGAATTGTATCCTGGTTGTTCAAGTTTTACCCGTTTGTCAACAGTATTACGACTATTTAATATCAAGGCAAGAAATGGGTTGACTGATAAAAGTTTTACCGAATTGCTCGAATCATTTCATCAAATTCTTCCAAAAGGTAATACATTGCCAACCAGTCACTATGAGGCCAAAAAGATATTGTGTCCAATGGGTATGGAGTTGCTTAGGCTTTCCCACGACATGTTTGATTCACCGTGTGCCATTGAGTGGGATCAGAGGGTATTTGGTGTGGACAATGGTGGTATACCATTGTACTTATACATGCAAGACCTTATTGAAATCTTGTAGGGAAACCAGATGGTAAACATTGCAGTCATTCAGTTATGGATGATGTAAGTAAGCTATAAATATAGTCATTTTTAAATTTCTTTCAATAAAATTATGTTCTTACTCATATTCATGATATTAACAACGTAGGTACATAAATAATTTAGCTTATAACACTGGGAATGGTGATATTTATGGATTTTTGGAGCCCCAAAGTATACAAAGGTCTGGGAATAAAAAAATGGAATGCCAGACTTATATACAGAAATGGATTTCAGAAACCAGAAAAAGAATTTACTTTGCCCCTGTTATTCATGCATAAGTTTCTTTTCTTTATATTTTAATATTCAATAATTTATAGAACATGACTAATGGATTGACTGTTTTAGGACCCATTGGCAACTGATGCTTATTTGTCCTACGGATAACACTGTGGTTTGGTTATGTTCACTACATAAGAAGCCAACTTTAGATATGAAACAAGTAGTTCAAGGGTATGAATTAATTAACTTTAAATAATACATCACTCTTGTATGATATGTAAGTTACTAATCATTGTCAATTGTTTATGTAGTATACTTGGCGGAAGATCTACATCCACATCCCAGAGCCTACGTTGGATACTTCCTAAGGTATTCAACCTTAATTGAACCTACCTCTTCAATTCGTTTTGGAGTTGTTTAATATTTAAATTTGATGAAATTGCAGTGCAACAAGCAACATGAAAGTTGGGAATGTGGATACTATGTCATGTGCATTGGATGAAGGCCATAGTCCGCGCTACTATCACTGACTATTGGGACGATGTATGAAAGTGCTCACATAAGTTAAAATTATTATTAGTTTCATATGATGAACCCTAATAACACTATCTTTTTATTTCAGTCTTTTTTAGATTCAGAGCCACTGGACCATAATTCCATTAAGGATGTTCAAAAAGAATGGGCAACATACTTCATTGAAATGAGAAGTAAATGTTCATAGTAAGTTGTAGTGTAAGATAATGTATCTATGACTTATATATGATTATGTTTAGGATAATCTATACTAGTATGTTGTAGTGTAACATAAAGTTTTGACCATTGCAAATGTAATTTAGTTTCTTCCAATCTTTTATAACATATGTACATTTGACATATGTAATGTGCCTGAAAATATATATAAGACTGGAAATATATGCATGTTTTGGGTAGCAACACGGATAGCTGCAGCATTTAAAAAAAATAGCTTAAGCTATGGCATTAAGGTCATCACCGCCTTTGTAAACAGCACCTATTAAGGCGATTGTAAGCTGGAATCGCCTTAATAGGGGTCTACAACGGCGGTTGCAGTGTTTAACCGCCGTTGTAGACCCTTATTAAGGCGGTTTCTGCTTACAACCGCCTTAATAGGTGCTGTTTACAATATTAAAGTGTCATTTCTGCCACTGCGAAGGATTTTTTACAGCGTTTGTTGACGAACCGCGTTGGTATGTGACATATACGACGACGGTCGTTTTACAACGGTAGAAACGACGACGGTGGGGAAACCGTCTTCGTAGGCCCTCCAGAACCGTTGTTAAATGGTTTTTTTCCACTAGTAGTTCATACACACTAGAACCGCTGGTGTTGGAAGTTTGAACTTACCCTGATCATTTTCCTTTGATTCACTGGTAATCTAAGGTTGGATGTTGGATTAGATGTTAGTCTCTGATAAAGACATACTTAATGGGTCTTTCGGAAGACGATAGGTCAATTTGTGGCCTATATGTGTGATGTGGTTCATGTGTGGCCTATATATTTGATGTGGTCCATGAGAAGCCTTTATGTATAATGTTTGATATTAATACTTGAAATGAAAATGTATTTAGTATTGAAACTTTATATGTCAATCTTTTAAGAAATTCTTATAAATAACTAATATGATTCTTTCTTTTTACATGTATTGAGAACATTTTAAAATTTTCTTTCACTAACTTATCCTTGTATTTCTTATTGCTTTGTGAAGTGCAATAATTATACTATGTACATGAGTAATTAATATGATGAATATAGGTGCAGGAGATTTTAAATTTTGTTTCCCTTTATCGGATTCAATATGTTATATATATATATATATATATATATATATATATTTATTTATTTATTTGGGTGTTACAATTAGATTGCATTAAATAACTTTGACTGATAAGAAGGTTAAAACTATTTTATTAATTTAATATTTAATGGTATAATATTGTACTATATTAAATAAAGTATTTATTACAGTTACATGACTACTTTCTTGTCGTTTACTATATTGCAAAACTTCGTACTCTCCTATAAATAGTCAAGGGATACATCAAGTTTTACTACAAGAATCACAAAGTTATCATAACAAGCATCTGAACTTCAAATTTCATCATATATTTTGAGATTCTAGCCTGAAAAACATGGTGAAGAGTTCATTCATGTTAGCATTTTTGTTTGTAATTCTTGCTGCAAATGAAGTTTGTTATGGTATTTGTTTTCTGTTTATTCTATTCTTTCCAAATGTTATTTTTTTTTATGCATCCTTATATTAAAAACATACAATTATGTTATGTTTGTAGGTCATTCAGTTTTAACGGAAACAAACACAAAGGAGGATGGTACTATAGTTATAACTCCATGTAAAACAAAGAAGGATTGTTTTCGTAATATGAAAAATATTCCCTGCGGTCCATCAGAAGTTACCTGTAATAACGGATACTGCGTTTGCGGGTATTCAAATTTCTTTATTTTTCACAATTAAATATAGTATAACAATTACATGCATTATTTTATTTATTTTTGTTAACATTAAAATGATTCATGTTTGCAGGTAATTTGTTTTCAAGGGAACCAATGTGAGAGGAAGAAGTGAATGACTCTAGTTAATGAAACATTATGTGTTTTAAGGTTGTAAGATTCAAGGATACTTCTATCCTAAATAATACTGTGAACATATATGGTTCATGACTTAAATATATAAAAGTGAATAATAAAAGGTGTCTCTTTTCTCTTTATGTGCACTTTTTTCGTTTTCTGAAATCAAATAAAGGTACAATTAATACAGAAAAGTTCGTATAAAAATATAATTAAATAAAGAAATAAGTAAATATTAACCCTGAGTTTTCTTAATAAAACCCACAAATATTTAAAAATTTTCATAAAATTTATGTTGATTGAATAAATTTTCAGAAGTTCTGACGATCCACTCATTGAGTGGATTGAAAATCCTACCTAAACTATTTTAATGGGGTTAAGTAACCTTTGATGAAAGTCAACAAAGTATTTATTAACAACATTAAACCTCAAAAAGGATCCACATCTTGTACTTTAAAAGCTTCCAATATCTCTTTTAAAAGTTAAGTTTTTCATCTTGTTGTGAAGACGGTTCTATCTAACACTCATTTAAATATACTAGATTATCAATAAGTGTAAAGTTTAGATAATAAAGAATATGAATGAATAATTAAATTAATATTTCATACATATTAACCATCTAACGTGTATTTTCTTCAATGAAATTAGAATAATAAAAAAAAAACTTTTACTGTTCTCTTTATATATGTTATAGTTATATCTTATATCAATTATAATGAAACACATTATTAAAGTCAAGTTAATTGAATTTTATCTAAACAATAACGTAAATATAATAAGATGGATCTTTGCATTAATAAACATATGTCTTTTAAAAAGGAAAATATATGATTTCAAATAATATTTTAAAAAGATATTTGATATTGAAAGAAATAAAAAGCCCAACCAAACATATATTTGGTCATATATTTTTGTATGTCTCTTTATATACAATAATAATGTAGGAAGTGCAACCTATATACACAGTGCCGACTTAATATTTTATGGAGTCTCGAACAAAGTAAAAAGTAATTTTTTTATGTTAATAAAATAATTTATTAAGATTATGATATTTTTATTTAAAATTTATTTTTTAAAACTTTTGTGATATAAAATTGTTTATTAAATTAATATAATTAATTTTATTTAATATATGTCTTCAATAAATAATAAAATTATTTTATTTTATTTTTATTGAGATATTGTTAAACTGTTAACATTATTTTATATATTATATATAAAAAGAAAATTTTTTATATTATTTTTTAATTTCATAATTTTTTTAAAATATTTAATTTTAAAAAATAAATTTAAATCATTAATATTTCATTTGTGTTATTTTCGGCTTTTTCACTCATTCTCTCTTCATTGAAAAGGTGTCGGAAATAAAATCGTAACAGTTCCAAACAATTGCAATCACCTTCATTTACGATTTCGGTTTTGGATTCACACTTGATTCATTTGCTTCCAAACAACATCTTTTATAGATTTCTTTTAGTTTTTTTAATAGTAAAAAATAAATTGAATTAAGAGACATACTTTAGGATGCATCAACCTTATACGCCTAGCAAAAACAGGTTTTTTGGTACAACATAATACATGATACAATCATCCTAATATACTCCGAACAGTAGACAAATGTGTGTCTACCATTGAACATCTATGTCCCTCCAATATAAAAAGCTAAATATCATCAATATATAGCTGGTCCCTACAAGATTTTTGCACTCCATCTAATTCTTTTGTTGTACACATCTTTTGGGTTTAATCGAGTCACACTAGCTTTAAGTACCTGCAAAACAAGTGACCTTCTAATGTGCTCTAAATGAATCTGGGAACTAATTCCCCTCACTGAAAGAAGACACTTAATTGGTGAAAAGTGTCAATTAGAGTACGAGACAGAGTTTCTCGTCAACTTATACATAAGTCATAATCATCTCTTTAACTGTGCTAAAGTAAAAATTTTTTCATCATCCACTACCCAGCCACTAAAGACTACCTTATTTCTATGATTGCAGATCTCGAATACAATAACCACCCACATCCCTTTCTATACTCTATTGGCCCTATTAATATGACTCATTAAATGGAAACTCTGAAAACAAAAAGTGATATCCTCATGCCTGACTGCCTCATTCCCAACCCCCCTGTCACAGTGATCCTATACTTTTTGTGCCACCTTGCATGAACTGATCAGATGCTGAGTAGTTTCAACACCTTCTTGGCATATAGGACAAGACACGTTCCCAAGTTGTACTCCTCTTCTACCTAGATTTTTCATAGTCAGTAACTTGTCCAAAAGTATTCTCCATGCACAAACTATCACTGATGGAGGTATTTTTAAACTCCAGAGTAGCTGAAACATCTCACAAGATTGCATTAAATCCTCCTTATTCAAGACACTGTAACCAGACTTAACTGTATACGCTTGCTCGTCATTACCTACCCATATCAGCCAATCCTTACCATCCATATTCCATTGAACTTTTGATATCTTATCCAAAAATTGCTCTTCTATGTATTTTTCCCAAACAAACCTCTCCCTTCGCCAACCTAGATTCCAACTCTGGCATCCACCACTCTTAATTTGCCCTAGATCAACAATGTCACTCACCAAACTATCCTTACAAGTAGAAATTGTAAACAACCTTGGAAATTTTTCTTTCAAAACTATATCCTCCGCCCACCTATGTTCCCAAAATTTAACACGCCTCCCATCTCCCAAAATCTACTTGGATCTACAGTCAAACCAATTACCTTGTGTTCCTTTACCACAAGTTCGACACAAATCCTTACAATGACTGGTTCCTCTTTTCCAAGGTAATATCCATATTCCCCCATGATTCGTACCTTGCTTCCAAAATGTCTCTCCACAGGCCCTCTTCCGATGTTCCATACCTCCATTTCCACTTAGTTAATAGAGCATCATTAAAGCAACAATGTCCTTGATTCTCAATCTGCCTACTGCAACTTGACTACATACCTTCTTCCATTTCATCCAGGCAATGTTTGTTCCTTCACATCCCCACACTAAAGTAACTTTTCCTGATTCTTCTGATTTGGTTGCAGACAGTAGTAGGACCTTTGAAGGAGAAATAAAATAGAGGGAGAGCACTAATAACAGATTTAATAAGACATATATGATCCGCCATGGATAACATCTTACCCCTCTATCTAGAAAGTCTAGACTTAATTTATCAATAATTGGATTCCAGAACTCAATTCTCCTAGGATTACCTCCAATTAACATACCTAAATACTTGAATGGTAATTCTATTTGTCGACAGTTTAAGCACTTAGAGAACACAAGTTTATCAAATTGTGTGATACCCACAGACCCCACCACACTCTTATGGAAGTTAACCCTAAGCCCTGACACCATCTCAAACGACCTTAATATTGTTTTAACTACTAATACAATATGATATGAAGGTTTGCAAAAAAAAAATCGTATCATCCGCAAATTGAAGCAAGTTTACTTGCACTTTCTGTGTGCCCATCTCCACCCCTTTAAATAACCCAGCTCTTTTAGCTTCCCTAACTAACCTAGTAAGCCCTTCAGAAACTATGAGGAACAAGAACGGCGTCAGTGGGTCACCTTGCCTAAGTCCCCTTTTTGGTTTAAATTCCTCTGTAGGGCTACCATTCACTAGTATCGATATTGTGGCCGATTCCATGCATGCTTTAATCCATTTACAATTGAATCCCAATCTGCCCAACATATAGTATAGAAACTCCTAATCTACCGAGTCGTATGCTTTTTCAAAGTCGACTTTCAAAATCACCCCACTTTTCTTTTCCTTCTTAAGGTAATCCACAGTCTCATTTGCCTCAAGAATGTTGTGCAACATACGCGTCCCACTAAGAAACGCAGATTGACTTACATCGATAGCACTAGGTAATACCTTCTTGATCCTATTAGCCATGACCTTAGATAAAATTTTGTATACACATCCTACTAGTGAAATAGGTCTAAACTCATTCAGATTGGACGGATTATCCTTTTTAGGTATCGGAGTTATGAATGATGCATTACATCATCTCGAAATAAAATCAGTAATCTGGAAGCTAAGAATAGCCTTGACAATATTCTTACCAATAACCTCCCAATATTTTTTGACAAAAGAGAAATTGAATCCATTTGGTCTAGGATACTTTGAGCTACTACATTGGCTCACAGCTTCTAGAACTTCTACCTCAGTTATATTATATTGTCACACAATAGATCATTATCGGCCGTTGAAATACTCTTAAAACACACTCCATCCAAATTTACCATACTCATCAGATTTGTGCCAAATCTACTCTCAAAATATCCCTTCACCTGACCTTTAATGCTAGACACTTCCTCACACCAATCACCATTAATTCTTACTCCCACAATATCATTTTTTGTTGTCCTCCACCTCTGGTAGAATTTAGAATTTGTATGTGGTGCACTTGCGGGAGTCCCTCTCCATCAACATCGTCTTGATCATTGGCCGCCTCCTCCTCCGTATCATGTCCATCGACGTTGGTAGCTACACCAAGAAGCTTAGCCGCTGCCTCCACACATCGCTCGTACTCTAAGCACCGCACACCACCATCTACATAGGTTGGTGTGCTGTCATTCAGATATTGCAGAACCTTGGTCGTCGCCCCCTCCGATCGCGGGAACTCCGAGCATCGCAGGCCGCCACAGTCATTGTCGGGACTAAAACTATAGTTGTGTCGTCGTCGACTGTTGGGGTGTCACCAGCTGTGGCGTCACTAGCATAGGTGGTACACACTTCAGCTGCATGTGGGAGTTCCTCCTGGCTGGTGCCAAATTGGGCTTTGAGCCCAATCCAAACGTTACGCATAGCACCCACCTCACAGGCCCACTCTATGTATACGCTAAGCAATAACCTAGATGGAGAGCTTTCACGCTTTTGACAATCCCGTTGGAACATTACCCAATTTGTGTTTTTTCCACCTTCCAGCTCTGTACACATCTTGTCCTTTGGCACAGTTTCCAAATTTATTTTTTGTTTTACCAATGTTGCCATTTTCATGCAACCCTCCAGCGACCCACCTCTGTCGTCCACCAAGTTCAGAATGTTTTCCAAAATTGGCTGATGCCCACCACCTCCCCGTTGCGTATCGTATTCTGGGTTTGAATGATTGGAAGGATTCCGACCACATTTGACCTCCAATGCAATGTCCAGAACATGTACAACTTCAACGTTTTCCCAACCCTCGTTCAAGGATTGAAGGCTATCTCCCACCCTTGTTTCCATTGCAGAGCTCATGTTGGAGATTGCATCTTCATTGAATCAACGATTGTGTTTTTTACATTCCACATATGAATATTCCTCCTCCACTGAGATTTGATAAGCTTTATCATTGATCCACATCTCCTCACAGATTTGTACCATGGACGCCACAACTAATCTTAACTTCAACCAAGCGAACACCACACACTCTCAATTCAAAGTTGCTTCATTAACGTCAACAAGCGTTCCAACATTACCCAAACCTTCCGGAAGCAATCGATTGTCCACAGAAACAGAGGAATACCTCTGCATCTCGTCTAAACTTCTTTATTCCCCACAGCCATACCTTCGTCCCAAGTTTTGATAGTTTTGAAAATCCTACTCGCACTTTCCTTACTAGCTTCAACTATATCAGATAGTTTCACTCCATCCTGGTCACGTTCACAATACCTTTTTATCACCCAGATATCTCACCCTAATAGATATATAATCCCCCAAGATTCCTACCTAGCTATCCTTTAACTAGGGTAACTTCAGTGGTTGCATTGATATTATTTGCCCTTTCCATTCATTCTACTACTCTTTTCCTACTTCTTATGACCCGTTTTCACCCTCTATTGTTGTACAATCTTGCCCTATTGGACTTTCTGCGTAGTCTTGGGTACCTGTGGTGCAGACAAAGCTTGATATTAACCTTCATGTTTCCGATATCTCGAAAGATTTGAATACACTTCATTGTTAATGCGAATAGAGTCCAGCTCTGACTCAAGTTTAGATACAATCTTAATGTCACAAAGTCTCACAAAGCCAAACCTATTCCCTCACCTGTTAAGTTTCCTGGATATGAACACTTCCTCTACCCTTCCCCACCTTTCAAAAAATTTTCACATATCACGCTCGCCATAGCTATTAGGGAAGTGGGAGAAGAAGAAAGTGGTCACCTTCCACGGTTTAGATTGCCTTCCACCATTGAACTGCTTAGCGGACAGATCCACCATCAGTGCACCGTTTCAGTATTACCGTTCATAGAAGAGAGAGAAGAGAGTTTTTTTTTTCAATGTTTAGATAGTAGAATTGTCGTCTAACCTAATTTTAGATTTTTTTTAGGGTTTAGGGTTTAAATATTATGGAAACAATTATGAAAATGTCAAAATTTAAATGTGATTATCAAATGATGAGTTAATAATGTCGTGGACTATTGTTTGTGACAAATTACATTAAAGGAATAGAAAACAAAGAAAATCTAAAAGAGTTAAGAGATGAAGAAATTTCAATTGACCTTGAAGTCAAGAGAAATTGATGAGCTGAAAAAGATTCTTCCCTTTGAATTAAAGATTAAAAAAATCTATAAAAAAATTCATATAGTATTAACCTTGTATTCATGAGTCTAATAACTAATAATTTAAAAACACTTTTAAAATGTCTCTAAGGCTTTCCTTTGCCCATCCCAATTTTCTATGTTTTCAAATATTTTCTTTCCCTTTTAAGTTTTATATGAAGTAATCTTCTCCTTGAAAGAGGTTGTGCTTTGTTGTTGCTTCAAGCTTAGGAAAAGAATGTCAATGAGGGATGGTACACTATAAGAAAAAAAGCTATTTATAGATCAATTTTTAGGTATCAAATAAAATAGTTGCTAATTGTGGTCAAAATAATCACTAAAATAAGTTTTGGTTGCTAAATACCTACAAAATAAAAATAATGATTGAATTTAGTGACTAGTTAAGTCAAAATAATTGGTATTCAACATTAGTTACCAAGATTTTATTCAGTTATACCATTAGATTATAAATTAGTATATAATTAAACAATATAAATTTCTATGATAGAAATTGAAAATCTTACCTATACTATTTTAACGGGGTTAAGTAACCTTTGATTAAATTCAACAAAGTCTATTTATTAACAACATTAATCCCACAAAAAGGATGCACATCATGTACTTTAAACATCATGTATTTTAAAAGTTTCCAAAACTCTTTCAAAAGTTAAGGTTTTCATCTTGTTGCGAAGATGTGTCTCTCTTACACTCATTTAGATATGCTAGTTATCCGTAAGTGTAAAGTTTAGATAATAAAAAATATGAATGAATAATTAAATTAATATCCATCTACATATTAACCATCAAACATGTAGTTTGTTTAATAAAATTATAATTATAAAAAATCTTTTATTGTTATCTTTATCTTTGTTAGACTATTTATTTCTTATATAAATTATAATCAAACACATTATTAAAGTCTAGTTAATTGAATTTTATCAAACGTAAATATAATAAGATGGATAATTGCTTTAAAAAAACATGCTTTTTTAAAAAATGAAAAAATATTATTTCAAATAATATTTAAAAAAATATATGATATTGAAAGAAATAAAAATTCCAAGCAAGTATATACAACTATAAGAAAAATTATAATTAAGTGGGATTATATTTAGCGTTTCTGGTAGCTTTAATCCTTGTTAAATGCATTACCTGTCGTTTGGTGTTCTTCTAAAAGATCCAGCGTCACTAATGGATTACCGTCGATTTTGTGTAATCCCTAAAATGACTGTTATTTACCATCCTACTACTGCTAGCAGGTTTGCACTGCCAGCGTTTTGCAAACCCCACTATTGTTAGCGGTTTTGCAAACACCCCTACTGTCAACGGTTTTACAAAATCCATTACTGGCAACAGTTTCAAGACCTTTGTTAATTCGATCTGTTTCATTTTTTTAAATGCGTTTTTTAATACACATTAATCCCAAAAAATGAAAAAAAATTATAAAAGACATTTTAGAATATTTGTATTTATATTGAATGTAATATTCATAAAAGGAACAAAACAAAGTCTACAACTTCAAGGCAAAATATTAAAAAAGAAGTTTGTAAAACTAGAGAAATAATATACTATCATTTGTTCTTAATCATACAATTATACATTATTAAAAACAAAATAAAATCATGATTCTTGATCTTGATAATTTGTTTCTTCGTTAGAAAGAATTTCTTGATCATATACCTAACATAAAAAATGATCATATTTAATAACATTTGAATTATAATATAGTAATATATTAAGTTAATCAATATTTAAATATTAGTGATGATGTTTGAAACATAGTAAAGTCATGAGGTAATTCTTTAGTGTATATCAAACTAAATTTTAAATTAAAAAAATTGATGCAAAAGTGAAAAAATGTAAAGAACACTTGAAATTGAGTTAACAAACAGTTCACAAACTAAAAACTTGCTTACATTACATGCATTTGTTATTGGAGCTTGTCACTGTGTAAGAACCAATCATATGTAAACGAGCTCTTAAAATAAAAGTTTCTTTTTTACAAGATTACAAATTAGAGAAAATTTAGTTCAGCAACTAGGGTAAACCTAAAAGTTTAATATACTCAAATCTTGAGATAACAAACTAGTAAAAATACCATTATCTTAACTATATATTATTTAGTTCAGTGATGAATTCATCAACTTATAAATTTAAATCACAGTAACTAACTATGCTTCATTTGTCAATATTTAACATAAAATGTAGCAAAGGCATCTTTCATACTGTATATTATAATAGTAGAAAGTACCATTAAAATGATTTTATTTCTTTCATTTCTGGGTCAAGTGAAAAGTTAATCTCATCATTTAAGCTTTTTGATTTCAGGATCCCCTCCTCTCTGATTTCTCAATAAAAGGAACTTGTTAATGGACAATCCATATTTCAAACTAGTTATATATGTTGACTTCTTCAGGGATTCTAACCAATGGACTTACAAGAGGAATATGGTTAATTGATGCACTTCTTCAAATATTACCTAATATCTTCTTTTGTTTGACTACCAAGAGTTTAGATCCTCTAAGTTCTGAGGTGAAACTACTGTTAGAGAAAATTCAATCAGTTTCTACAAATCAATGAATTATTATCATGTTACTTGTATTATTAAAAGAAATTAGAAACCATTGTTTTTTCGTTTACATGAGTCATCTATTTATATTTTAATGTCTGAAATTCAATCATTGCTTATATTTTATATTTATTTAGTAATTAAAATTTAATTTAATGACTATTTTAATCATAATTAACAACTATTTCATTTGATAGCTAAATATTAATTTCTAATTAAATTTTTTCTTTTCTTTGATAATTAAATATTGATCTTTAAATAATTTTTTTTCTTGTAATGATAAAACATGATATGATCCTTAAAAAAATAAATATATAAAAAAAGATAAATACATTATTCATCTTATTTTATAGAAAATCGGAATATGAATATTATTTGGAATTTTCAGTTTCGCGATATTTCGTATGTATAAAAAAAAAAAAAAAAAAAAAAAAAAAAAAAAAAAAAAAAAAAAAACAAATGTAGGTAACATCTTAAGCTAAATTTTTTGGTAAATAAATCGTGAACCCATTAACTCAATAAAAAACAGAGAGAAGAAAGCTACTTACAGTCCTAATGCAATCAATGTGGCTGGGACGTTCAACAGGAGCATCTCTAAATACTATTCTCTAGTAAATGGATTTTAATTTTTTCATTTATATATATATATATATATATATATATATATATATATATATATATATATATAATATTTACTAAATATTATACAATTTATAATTGTTTAATTACATAGTACTTTTTATGGTGATTCATCATTACATAATATTTATATTAATATAAAAATATTTGATATTATATATATGTATATACATTTAAAATATAGTAAAATATGAATATTCAATCTTATTATTATCTATTTTAATAAAAATTTAATATAAATTTTAATGATCTAGAACTCGGTTGGTATCATTACCACTGGAACGGTCTCCACTCATGTGGTAAGAACAATTACATTATCAACTTTTATATATTTCAACCATGAAATATAAAACTAAAAATTCTCACAATATTAGTTAGGCCAGAAATATCCTATCACTGTCCTTGAAGCAAACAACCCTAAAATACATTTATTTAGAAAGTTTTTTGTTTATAAAGTTTCATTAAGTAGAATCATTCACTCCTTCTCTTATGGGTTCCCTTCAAGACAAATTACCTGCAAAATGGAATAATTTTAATGTTAATAAAAGTAAAAATAATTAAAGCATTTAATGTGGAAAATAAACTAAATAACAGGCTTTTGTGGCAAGAATGACAAAAACAATTACTTTTTGAATTTGGATTTTGATAAATTTTCAGTGAATAATATCCAAGCTTGTTAAAACAATTAGATGCTTCTTAGAATCACCATAATGTTTATTTAGCTTTCTTCTTTCTTTATTTTTTATTCATTTATTAATTATTTTATGGTATAAAATTATATTTTATTTATCTATAATGTTTTTCATTCCATGAATTAGAAATGTTATAGAATTTTTAGATTATTATATTAAACATAGATAAAGACCGTAAAATTAAGTAAACGGGATGAATATATTATATACCAAATAACTAAAATTAGTTAGAAATAACTTGATATTAATTTACAATACCATTAACATTTACCTTAAAACTTTTGAAATATCAATAAATATAGGATTTGAACAACTCGAGAGTTGATCCTAAAAATATTATATATCTGTTTAATTATCATATTTAATTGTAAACAATAAACTTCTCTATCATTGTATATTTTTTAATAAATTTAAATTTAAATACCTGATTTCTGGTTTTTATTACGAGCACAATATCCCTCATAGCAAGAAACTCTGGTTGCATCACGGGCACCCATGTGGCTATAACAGTCCTCCACTGTTTGACGTGGAACCACAAGTATATATCACTTTGATTTGTGTTTAGTTCCCTCCAAAATGAACGACCAACAAAGATAGCATGTTTTTAATACAAATACGTATATATAAAAAAATAATATTTAATGAAGAAGGGATGAATAGAAAATGATTACCATAAAGCAAGAATCACAAACAAAAGTGATAATATGAATGAATTCTTCGACAGTCCAAGCTACAATCTCAAGAAATAGTATAAAATTTAAAACCTAAAAATTTGTTATGATAATTTTGTGATTCTTAAAGGTTCATCCCTTAATTATTTATAGGGGAAGACGAGCTAACATTACAAAAAGTTATATAATGAGATCTTAATTTATTTTCGGTGAATCTCGTGCCACACATTTTAAAGATTTTTCTAACATTTTTAGAGGGTATCCACACTTATCAATATTTGTTTGATTGTTGATGTTTTAAGAAAAAAAATTATTCTAATGACAATGGTCTTATTTTGTACCAATGATCTTAAATTTTATAAGGAAATCTTATATATGAAAGAATTTGTTATTTATTTTATTCGTATATATTAAAAATGTGACAAGATATAAAATATGGACAATATTTCAATTTTAATTTTTTAAATTTAAATAATAATTAAATATATTTTTATCTTTATATAAAAATATTTTAAAAATTAATAATTTCCCAAAATTAATTTAATTGAAAGATATTAAACGAATATTTTCAACAATTCTTCTGATCTTAATATCTGTTTATTAAATTTTTTTTCTGAAAAGAAAAATAGCTTTTCAAAATATTTTTTCATAAAAATAAAAAATATATTTATTTCTTATTTAAATTTAGAAATTTAAGATGGAAATATTGATAATATTTGATATTCTAATATAATTTTTCTATATTTTCCTTTTATATATATATATTATTTCAAAGTATATTTTCAGAAACCTAAATTTCCAATAATATTTTATAAACATAAGTATGATCCCTACAATACAGTCACCTTGCTATAAATGGTATAACAAAAGTTTACACATATTTGATTATAACCAATATATTTAATGTAGTGTAATATTATGTTATTAAAGGTAGAAGGACACTTTAGGTTTGAAGGCAAAATAGTAGTATTGAGATTATTTTTTTAACAATCAGGTTTTATTCTTTTAACTTATTCTCATTTTATATATTTATAAATTATATTTTATATTATATATTATAATTTTTTATCTTACATAAGAATATAAAAATATATCAACTAAAATATATGAATAAGATAGTTCAAAACTTAAAAAAAAAATAAGAATTTTTTGTTGAATCATATAAAGAAGTTATGGATAAATTTATAAAAATAAATAAAGAATAAATTAGAAAATACAGACAGTATTTTTTGAATTAAGAAGATAACAATATAGATATAAGAAAAAATAACAATAAAGAAGTAGTAAATGAAGATGATAATTCTAATTCTCTAACTCATGACAATGGAAAGAAAATTACAAGATTAAATAATTTTATTATTAAAAAAATATATATGATACAAGTGGGAGAACATTGATAGAAAATTGATAAACTTATTAGTAAAAAAAGATTTTCTGTTAGAATAACTCATAAGATGACTCATCTATTCTAGAGACTTAGATATATTTTTTTGTTTGCTGTAAATTTTTTAATGTTGTTTGTTGTAAAGATAACATAATTAAAGAAGATAGTAAAGACTTGATTTTGATGGCTTTATATTTTTTTTAAGAATTAAATATCTTAAATAAGATTATAGGATTTGAAAATGATAAAATAATTCACATTTTTAATTATACAAAAATGCTAATACGAATGAACTCTTCAACATGTTTTTCAGGCTAATCTCAAAATATATGATGAAATTTGAAGTTCAGATGTTTGTTATGATAACTTTGTGATTCTTGTAGTAAAACTTAATGTATCCCTTGACTATCTATAGGAGAGCATGAAGTTTTGCAATACAGTAAACCACAACGAAGTAGTCATGTAACTGTAATAAGTACATTATTATACCATTAAATATTAAATTAATAAAATAGTTTTAACCTTCTTACCGGTCAAAGTTATTTAATGCAATCTAATAATATATTATACACTACCTTGGAAGAATAAAACTTCAAGTAACTTGATTAAATATATTAAATTTAACTGATTATCAAAATATTATATTTGATATGTTATATTTTGTGCTAAATGAACACTTAGGGTTCATTTTAAACAGACTAAGTTTCTATACATTATAAAGATTTATTATTTTCTTTTTGTTTCTTGTGATTTTGTTATAATTTTTAATGGATTGGTTAAGAAAAATAATTAAGTAGACTTTAAGTCATACAAAACCAATTTGTAAGGTGAGGTTTACATATATTTATAAATTATTGAAAAGTCTTATCGTTAGTCTATATGGAATCTCCAACACATTCCCCTCACATTGAGACTTCCAAACTCGTACGTGAAACTATATATTTAAGAGTGTTTTGATAGTGGGTGGTACGTTAGGCCCATCAAACTTGATTAGGATAAACTCTGATGCTATCTTAAGAAGTGGACTTTAAGCCTAACTCAACCTTATGAAACTGATTGAATATATACAATTAATATACTCATTATAGGTCTAACTAAAGAAAAAGAAAACAAATAAAAATATTACAATTTGATTTTATCATAAAAGACAAACTAATAGAATTGATCACAATTTGATTATGTCATAAAGACAAAATAATAGAATTGATATTAGTTTCTTTCTAGAAATCTCGTATTCATATCCATTGAAAGATCACCTAAGTTAGTTAGTTCATATGAAATTTGGTTATCTTTGGATAGTTTATTTTAGGCTTCTAAATTTTGAGTAACTCTCTTGCTTTACCTGAAACTTTCTTTGAAAAGCAAAAAATTATGGGTAAAGAAAGCTATTTATGTTTTTCATAGAACCTTAAAGGTGATCTGGATGTGAATATGATGAGATCATAATATCTTAAGTTATATGCATGGTTGTGTGATATTGAGTATGTTTCTAATGTTGAGTTTGAGATGATATTGATATAGTTTGAATGAATGAAATTTTTTATGTTATCATTTTTCGCAACAATGGATATTGTTTATTGAAACACCTACGAGAGGAGGTGAACTTTTCGTCACAATATAACAAAGCCCTTTTTCTCGTCGGATCTACATCTCTGTTGGTTATATTCTTTTAACAGGTCCTTGCTTTGGAAGTGTGGACTATGTGGTGGTAATTGGGTTTGTAGTAATAGTGGAAGGCTCGTGGATTTGATGGATTGGGAGGAGGCAATGTTTGTTTTTTGATGTCGAAAGGGATAAGTGTGGTGCAGAGGCTTGCTTTTTGGGCTGTATTTTTCTTCATATAACTTCGCCAAGGAAACACAACGTATTAATGTAGTATGAGATTAAGTTATTACATCACGTTGAATATCTGGTTTAAGTCCTCCCACAAAACAATCAATCAAAGCTTCATCAATAACTCTTTGTACAAGATTTGCAAGAGCTATAAATTGAGTTTGGTAATCATAGACTGAAGTAACTTGTGGTAATTTGAAAAGTTGTGACCGAGAACATTCATACGGAAAGTAGTCGAATTCTAACTCTAAAACACAAGTAAAATCAATCCAAGAATGAAAAGAACTAGCTCTATTAGTCATTTGAAATCAAGGAACTACCTCTTACTCCATATGAATGGTGGAAATGATAATATGTTAGGCATCTGGTGTATTGTAATAATCGAAAAATTGTTTAGCTTTGAAGATCCATTGAAGAACTTCGGAACCGTCAAAGCAAGGGAAATCCGGCTTGATGTTTCGTATTTCAAACAGTTGTGGGGACGTATTGTCGTTGCTGGAATTGTGGCATTCTGTAAAGTGAAGGTTTCCTCCAGAACCCCGATTTTGTTTTAGCAACGTCTCCACCATATCTTCTAGAGTTCCAAATTGAGTTTTAATTTTCTCACTATCCATCTCTAAGATTTTTGTCATATTCGTAAAGGTTTTCTTGAGACATGTATTCTCAACCTTGTTCGATGACGAGAGCACCAGTAAGACAGAGAGAACCAATATTTCTATATCAAAGGATCAATTTACCCATACGACACACGTTACTATCATACTTAACAAAAATAATCGTTATCATTTGACAAAAATACCATGATGTCAAATAGAGTTAACGTATAATGTGTCAAAATAACGTTACTCAATATAATTTTATTGTGTAAGGCGGGCTTTGCTTGAGTGAACCATACGAAGAGTAAAAGGGGCCATGTGTTGAATGAGTGCTAGTTTAATGACGTGGCCCCTCTAAAATGAGAGATGGAAAGATATATACGTTATGTTCTCTTATTTAAAAATCTTAAATGGGCTAGGCCCAAACATTTTTTATCTAAACTAAATACTTTTGACAAAAACAATCATATTTTTATTAAAAAGATATTTTTTATCATTATTTAAAAATTAATTAGATAACATATTTTTTAAAAAAACTTTAATTTTTTTAAGAGAAAAAAGATAAAAGAGATAAAATTTAAATCAATTTTTTTTATTTTTTTGTAAAAATATAAATAAAAAATCTAAACTTCAAAAAACAATAAAATTTCATTAAAAGATTTCTTTTTCACACGACGAAATTGGATATTAACAATTAGAGAAATAGAAACACAAAGATCATTCCAAAATGCAAATTTGCAATTCTAGACTTGCTTTTATTAAAATGCAAAACATGCTATCCTAGAAAGAGCTTTCATGAATGTTAATTTTACTATTATGGAATATGATTTTTGGAGTAATGTCTCAACGTATCCTTTCAGAATCCTTGTTGTGATATTGTGGATTTCACATTTTGGAACCATCGTGCAATACTTCATAATGTACTTTCCAGAATCTAGAAAATATGCTTGTGGAAACACGAGTCTGGAATACAGTTCTCACCTCTTGCACCATTCTAGAATTTGCTTTCGAGAATATACATCCATACCTTTTACACTAATTCGGAAGCCAATGCTTCTTTCAAAAAACATTCTGGATTACCTATTTTGGAAACTTATTTCCAAACTCTAAATTCCGGTAAATGAATGTTCACCATCACCTTCTTCACCTATCCCAACTTAGGTGACTTTAAAACACCACCACAAACATTATTACAACAAGAAAAAAGTTATTTAAAAATATTTTTTAACTATCAAATAAAATAGTTGTTAATTGTTATCAAAATAATTACTAAATTAAGTTTTAATTACTAAATAACTATAAAATAAAAATAATAATTAAAATTTATTAAACAATTAAGTTAAGATAATTATTAACTTAATATTAGTTACTAATATTTTAATCATTCATTACTATTAAATTCTAAACTAGTCTTTAATTAAAATAATAATTAATTTATTATTTTACATACTAATAATTTAATTTTTAAAATCAATTTTTCTTATAATTTAATTAAAACTTTGATTACAAATTAATACATCAATCACTCCTTATTGTTTATTCTTATTGTTTATTCTTAATTCTCTCTTAATTCTCTGGAGATTAAAAACTTAAGTACTTTTTAGTTATTACTCCTAAGTACATTTCTTAAATGACTTATAAGCGGTAATTTTAAGAAATGGAGAATACAAACACTTAGAACTCTTTCAATAAAGAAAAGATTAGAAAAAAAAAAAAAACTTACAACGATATTACTAGAAAGAATATTGTAGTCTTATTGTTTTGTTCTTCTAACCTCATTGTCTTTAAATATAACTTTCAAAAATATGATGTTTACTAGTGTAATCTTCATAAATAATATTTATATGTATTTGATTTCATCAACATATGAATCTTTGTATTAATATACACTTCATACATACTCATGCAATAGGTTGCACTTCCGTAGTTCAGCTTCTTATTGTATACAAAGAGACCTGCAAAAATATATGACAAGATATACTATAGATGGCGTTCATACACTACAAAATATTTTAATTTTAACTGGAATATTTTAGGAGAGGTTAGAATAACTTACGCACGTGCTAGGGGTTTCTCAAATCCCTTTTAAATATCAGCGATTTAAAAAAAAAACCGTAGTTAACAGTATTAAATCCCATTTTATTTTATCATTTTCGCTCCAACTCCCATTTGCAGTCATTCCGCAACTCGTGTTCGTGTTCGGACTCACGCTTGCACTCACCTATGCTGTTTTAAGCTTTTCATCATTTGTTTCTTTTTCTTCTTTTTTGTAAGGTCTATCGATCTCTCTTCAGGTATGCCTTCTTAGGGCTTCTTCTAAGAACACGGAAAACATAGCAACAAAGAATTTCTAACTGAATGGCAAGAAAGATAAAAGAAAGAGAAGAAAAATCTGAAGTTGTGGTTTTCATCTGAGTTGTTAACGTTAAGGTTGTAGTGTGTCCACTTGTGCTTGGTTGAATCTGAGGTTGACGTTTGATTTGGTCAATGTGAGTTTAATGTTTGAATCTGAAGTTCAATTTTTTATTTGATTTGGTTTTTGTTGACCGGAGGTTGATGTTAATGTTTTTGGTTTAGAATTCATCATTCTATAATTGTTTTTGTAAGGAATTTATTTGATGATTGGTGAGACTGTTGGATACATAAAAGTAAGAAGTGCAGAAGTGTATTTTGTTGATCGATCAACCTCAAAATTTATAGAGAAGGGAGTTAGAAAATGCTGCTGCTTAATGCATAAAATCCGGATAAATATAGAGCATATCAGATGGTTCCTAACAACTAACACAAAAAAAATCACGGTCCTAAAAACTAGAAAGAATAAAATCAGTTTCATGAGTCATCCATACATCATAAGGAGTTAAGATGTTTTCCCTTTATGATACTATTTTTCAAATCTGAAATTGTGTTTTAAAGAAGAGGTCTTGAAATTATAGTGAGGAGAATGTTTACTTTCTGTTTTATACCTCATATTGTATCTTTCCTTCTACTTTAAAAATCCTTTTATCTTAATATCCACTCCTTTGGTATACTTGTTTAATATGCACTTCTTTATGCAGTAAGCAGCAGCTATTTTCCAGCATTTTCTCACTCTCTTCTTTATAGATTTTGAGGATCTTCAACACATCAAAGCAATAACTAACAGCAGCAAACATTAGATGACAAATACTTAAAAACACAAAATTCAGATCTACAATAATCAATTTAAAGAAGATAAAATGTTGCAATCTCAATCAGAATAATGCATAATCAGAAACCCAACATTCAAGATCTGTAATACAACTAATTCAGAGATGATAAAATGTTGTCGTTCTCAATCGGATCATGCTCATAAGAAATCAATACATACATGAACCAACATTATCAAAATAAAATCATAATAGAAAAAATTGATCATACTGCATGAAATGTTACTATACACTCTAACACGACCAATTTGTTTTATAAGAGTTGAAAATTTTTTAAAGTATTTCACTATATTATTTTTTTCTGATAAAAAGAATACTAAACTCTGTTTTTACATATCACCACTTGAGCATAAGAGTTCTTACTCATGTAAGTAAAACAAAACTTAAATTTCATGCATATAATATTCAAATACCTTTTCTAAATAATATCATTTTATTCACATTGACAAATAAATATGTAATTAGATACCACTTCACTCCTATCCACCACTATATTAATAAAAACATACAAATGACAAAAATATTTTTCTTAAAAAGAGGACTAAAATAAATTTTACATATGAGCAATAATATATTCTAGGTAATTATTTAATTAACACTTGGAAGATATTTACTACTATTATTATCATTATATGAATGATATTATTAATTAATAACAATTGCTAAAATTTAACATTTTCACCGGTTAATAACTTTATATAGCACATGAAATTAGTTAATCTAATTCTAATAGTTAAATTAAAAATTCTTGTATAAGTTTATTATTTTATTATAGATTTGTATGTAAATGAAAAATTACCAGTTAATACTTCATGACATAACTCCATTTTTACTTGTGTGAGATGAACAAAAACAACTAAACCAAGAATAAAAGGATTCTACAAATTGATACTTCATAACACTACTCTATTTTTAGTTGTTTTAGATAAACATCACCAAAACAATATTAGACCATGAATACAGAGTGTAACTGACTTATTCATGTATTGAATCTCCAGCTTAATCTATGAAATTCTAAAGAAAGAGGAAATGTAGGTGCATAATTCATTTTTTCAGATCGGGAGAGTTGGAACTAGTTTCTCAAACCCAAGAAGACGAATTGGGGTTTGAAATCTAATTGGAGCAATAGATTTTTGAAATCGAAAAGGAAGAATTGGTTTGTAAAATCCACAAGGACGAGGAAGCTCTTCAATACACACAGTTTTTTTGAACAACCCTGATCTAAGTGGAAGATAAAGGGAAAGAAAAGAAGGAGGAGCAATGATACCCTTCTTATTTTCCCAAATAATTGTAGGTTTACTATTTATCATTTTAATATGAGAATTGTAAGAGAAGTCCCCATATTGAAATGGTAAATGATAAACCTACCATTGTTTGGAAAAATAAGAAGAATGGTATCAGTGCTCCTCCTTCTTCTCCTCCCCTCATCCTTTAGTTAGGTCAGGATTGTTGCAAAAACTGAGTATGTTAAGAAGCTTCTTCCTCCTCCTGGATTTGAAAATCAATTTCTCCTTTTTGATTTTCAAAAACCTATTGTTCCTATTGCATTTTAAATCTCAATTCCTTTTCTTGGGTTTGACAAACTAGTTCGTGCTCATGCTGATTTGAAAAAATGAATTATGCACCTGCACTTTCAAAGATTAACTATTGAATTAAGTTAGAGATCCAATAGATAAATAAGTATAGATAGGCTTTGTATTCATGGTTTAGGGCAGTGATGTTTAGCTGAAATGACTAAAAATAAAATAGTGTCATCAAGTATCAATTTGTAGAGTTCTTTTATCTATAGTTAATTGTTCTGTTTATCTCAAACCCGTAAAAATAAGGTATTATTAAAAATGACAAATACTCAAAAACAAAGCATTCATAATCTACAATACAACCAATTCAAAGAAGATAAAATGTTATTCTCCACACTCAACAAGGAATTAATGCATACTCAAATAACATAACATTAAAAATTGCAATACAATTAATTAAAAAATAAATAAAATGTTGTCGTCTCCCATCGAACACGAATTTAGGACACTTGCAAAAGAATGTTGAAACTAAGTGGAGCAACCATAATTTTGTAATGAGAAACAATTTATTAGAAATAAATAAGAACATCTAATGGTAACATACAAGTTTACCTATAATGATAAAATGAATCAGAAAATGACTAGCATGAAAGGTTCAAGGACTAATTTAAATTTTAGTAACATGTAGTAACATTGTACAATAAAATATTAATTATTTTATTAACTAAAAAGAATACCATATATACCTCAATAAAGTATAATATGTTGTTTTCGGAAATATTTATGATTCTTTTATCATCAATGAAAAATAAAATTAAATAAGACAACAAGGATGTCTCACAAGATTCAAATACAAAGTACATATATGCACAAAAAAACATATAAAGTTCAATTTTCATTAATTTATTATCTTTCTGTCTAATTTATACATTCTTCTTTTGAATGATTGTATTAACTTCCAAGTAAAAGTATAGTTTGTGTCTAAAATAAGGTCAGACGGTTACAAAACTATAAAAAAAAAATCTTAATCTCAGAATATGAATTTGTATTTAATGTTCACATCCCAAATAATTTCATTCTAACCATTTAACACAAAATCTCAATCTAATCATCATATACATAAGAAAATGCCAATTTATCCTTATGTTTCTTATAGCTCACTTACCAAATAGTCAACCGGAAAGTGTTAATTTAATTATCTATTGAGAAAATATCGATAACATTGCAAATATAAACAATTAAATAAGAAGTTGATTTTATATTTTTGGATATTGATATTAGACTTGCCCGCATAAAAGTGGTAGATCTAGTACCAAAATGCATGAATATTTTTTAAATAATATTTACAATTTTTAAATAAGTATTATATCTTTTACTTTAAATCTTATTTAATTTAAACTGTGTTAAAATATGTAAATACAACAATATTAATAAATTTATCCATATATAATTATTTATTTTTTTATATTTAATATAATTGTTATGTCAACAAAATTTATGGTAATTTAGATTAGTTCCAGCAAGACATCAGTTTTACAAACAAGTCTTAACATGCTTCTTTTTTGTCAATCAATTATTCCAAACATTTTGACTCAGATCCAAAAAGATTTTTATCGATTCAATCTATTTAATAAAGTAAAATGAATTAAAGAAATATTATTTATTGAAAGAAATCAAACTCACTTACATTGTAGACAAGTCTGATGTTGCATATTCTTCGTTAAACTTCTGCATGTTGTTTTTCTCAACTTTATTCACCTTGTTGGCTATTGTTTCCTTACTTAGGCTTCTGCATGCGATTCTTTTCAACTCCGTTCGCCTTGTTAATCTTTGCTGCGTATTCTTCTAACTGATTTCAGCCGTAAAATCGTGGAGAAAAAATAAGTGTTACTGAAAACTATATGTTTAGATAATGTTGAGACAAAAAACATTTGTTTTTTTAGAAACTTACTTGCTTTCATGGTGGTAATCACGAGTGGTGGTGCTTCAGATCTTGTATGAACACCAACCGTGACTCTTCTTTTGTACCAATACAGCTTTTTCTAACTTCATTTACCCTTGATTCAACACAAGTTGTCATTTTCTTTGACCTCTGAAGCTTGGTATGGTAGTGTTAGAACCATGTGAGGAGAGCGAGGTAGTGATTCAGAAATTGAAAAGGATGAAATTGCTTAGCCATGTGGGTCTTCTAAGCGTGTCTGTGGTCCTTTTGTAAAATGGGCATGCTGGTTTCCTTGGTATTATAAACTATTATTTAATATTCAGCATTGATATTATAAATTATTATTTAATACTAAGCTCAGCAATATTTAAAACTGCTTTAATGTGGTAGACCGTGCAGTTACGTATTTAATTGTAATTTATAATTCTTTCATATTTTTTTTTCTATTTATAAGATAAGGATGAATAATTTTATGTATGTTATTTTTGAAATTTTATGAAAGTTCCACCGCTACTATGAGATTCTTGATAGCACTATTTTGTAATTTAATAATTAAATATAAATAAAAGTTATAAATACTTAATTAAAAAATTTCTTGGTTTTCTAAAACAATACACCCTATTAGAAACAAGTTCTGTATTCATTGGTTTTCTAAAACAATACGCCCTATTGGAAAGTTCTGTATTCATTGGTTTTCTAAAACAATACGCTTTATTGGAAACAAGTTATTGTATTCATTGGTTTTCTAAGACAACACCTTAAGGCTATCAGACTTTTCGAATGCTGAAATCTGTTTTAACAGATATTAAAGGTATGTCCAATAGTACTCAATTCTCAAAAGAAGATACTTTCAAATGCTGAAATCAATTTTACATGTATTATATATATATATATATTACATAATTCAAATTTTAAAATATAATATTATGATATTAAAGACATGTAAATACTTATTATTAGATAACATATTTATAAAAAAATTAACTATTGGATTAATTAAATTTTGATTATATAAAAGGATTAAATTAACGAGAATGAATTAACTCAGTATAATATTTACTAAATATTACACAGTTCATAATTTTTTAAGGTGATTCATCAATATTTATATTAATATAAAAATATTTAATACTTATATATATGTATATACATTTAAAATATATTTAAATATGAATGATTAATTCTTACCGTTATCCATTTTAATGAAATTTAATATATATATATATATATATATATATATATATATATATATATATATATATATATATATATTAATTTTGT
>Ga0209489_103101_pt1 | contig 32834 bp, 15 predicted proteins | sample SiratrowhiteBW_FD_187527 | JGI IMG/M metagenome (GOLD analysis project Ga0209489, IMG submission 187527) | Root nodule microbial communities of legume samples collected from California, USA - Siratro white BW (SPAdes) (version 2) | ecosystem: Host-associated > Plants > Roots > Nodule | place...
AGTGAAGCATGCAATCTTAATCAATGATAAGCTCCAAATATATTTTCTGAATTAACAAAAGTTTTGAAAAATCATTAAAATCAAAACTTGCGTTTTAAATAACTGTTTTAACTAACTGGAGAAAAAAAGTCGACTATTTGAAGATTCAATCGACTGAATTTTTAAATGACAGTTATGTTTAAATAGCTGGCACGAAATTTTTAGAGGTTAACGAAAATCATTTTACACATTTTCTGAGCACGAAAATTTGATATTCCAAAGAGAGAAAAGAGAGCAAATGCGCCCACGAGTCTTGTGATCAAAGATCAATCAAAGTTTTCATCAAGAACGGTTTTCTTAAACTGCTGCTGGAGCTATCATCTGACTGAGACTGTTCTTCGCTGATTTGATCATCAAGACTAAGCCTTCTATACCTTTACTTGTTTCTTTTGTATTCGTTTGTATAGAAATGCTTGTATTACAGTAACCTTGTTCGTACATCATCTGTTTTGACATTTATTCTGAGTTCTTGAATTGCCTGGGTTGGTAATTCTGTTCTGTACAGTGGGCTCTGTACAGGGTGCGACTTGCTGTGGGTTTCAGCAAGGGTCTTCGTGAAACACACAGTGGGTTTCTGTGTGGTTTCCTGTTCTGCTGTGGGATCAGCAGTGGTCTACTGCGAGTTGCAGTGAGACAGTTCTAGGTTATACAGTGGGTTCTGTATAACGTTACTTGCTGTGGGTTTCAGCAAAGGAGTTCTTGAAGCACACAGTGGATTCTGTGGTGTTTCTTGGTCTGCTGTAGGGTCAGCAGGGGTTGGCTGCAGAGTGCAGTGTTGTCTTGCTGTAGGCAAGTGTTGTAAACTGGATCAGGTTGATCAGTTTAGTGAAATCCTTACTGTGTGTGAGGGACTGGACGTAGCCCTGCTGTTGGGTGAACCAGTATAAAAATCTGTTGTGTCCTTATTCTCTCTTGCTCTCTTTCTTTATTGTTCTTGTTGAATTTCTTGAGTTTTTCATAATTAAGCGAATCTTACTAATTGAATAGCTTCATAATTTTTAGAAAATCTGTTTAGAAACAATCTAAAATCTTTTATTTCATTTTAACACAGTTTAATCCAAACTGTTTTGAATCTGTTAAGAACCAGTATATCAGTTTCCTGCAAATTAGCAGTTTCGCAATTTGTTGGGTTAACTGTTTATCAGTTTGTTTTTCCAGAAAACTAAATCTTTCACTGTATAAAACTGGTTTCAGAATCTATAATTGAACTATAATTGATTTAAGACTTAAACATCTTTTAATTAGTGTTTCTTTAATAAAAAGAATTTTATTTCTTGATTGACTCATTATAATTCGAATTGTTGATTGAATCAGAGTTAGTCAATTCATTCTGTGTGGTTAACTTCTATTCTGTTTCTGTGCAGTTAACTAAATTGCTTCTGCACTTACATTCAAATTCTGATAAAATTGTTTGACTTGCTGCATTGTACTGTGACTGGATTATATTCTGTTTACTGGTTCATTCTACTGTCTTGCTCAGTAAAGTCAATAAAGATCCAGTTTATTAAACAACTTTGAATTTCTTAAAAGGTTAACTAGTTTTTGAAAAAGATTTTTAAATCCAATTCACCCCCCTCTTGTATTTCAGCCAAAACAGTTTCTTTCATGCTCCTTATAATTTTATTTATTTATTTCTGTTAAAAAAATAATCACTAAAAGCTTATAATTGAATTGATTAAAATCGGACATACAAATTTTCAATACAAATATATATATATATATATATATATATATATATATATATATATATATATATATATATATATATATATATATTCACATTTAAGTACTAATATAAGTAATATTATATTCAAATTATAACTAATAAGAAATTATGATAAATTGTAAAATACTAAAAGTAACATTATCATATAAAAATGTTCACATCATTTGTACTTTTAATATTTTTATTCATTAGTCATAACAAAAAAAAAAACTACAATTATTTTTAGAATATTTCTCTAGATTTCAATTTATTTATAACATATCATTTTATAAATTAAATAAAACATAAGTATTTTACCTTGTAAAAATTATTTAAAAACAACACCTGCATCTGCAAAGCATACAATGAAAATTAAACAAAATAAGAAAAAACTCCTTTCCTTCTGAACCCTACTTGAAGGATGGCATGTTGTGTAGTATTAACTTCACCTTCAAAATCGAAGAACTTCTTAAAGATTCAAATTCGCCTTTGTCATTTACGATAATCGGAACCGAAGGAGGAAGAATTTATCTATCTAACCTGAAACCTCAGTCTTCTCTTCATCCTTTACATTTGAATCCTCTTATGTTTTGTAGTTATAATAATTTTGATTTTCTTAAAATGACTTAAGTCTTGTAGTTTTATAAAAAAATGAGCTTCCGTTATCAAATCACTTTTCGTGTTATATATAACGTAGCAAAAACAATAAAGGACTAGTGTGAAAGACTCCAAAGTCACTCATGTGAAGTAATGATTATTTTTCATAGTGAACTCTTTGGAGGGTTTTTTTTATAGAGTAAGTTTCAGATGTGGTTCCCTCTACAACAGTGCTGCTGGTATGTCCAGTTGTAGTATATTTTTGAACCTTCTGTGCTATTTTTCAACACGGTTTTCTGAAGAATTGCGGTGGTATGTTATATTTTTCATCACGGTTGTACAACCGCGTTTATATCTTCAGTACTTTTTATCGCGGTTGGACAACCGCACTTGTAAGCCTTATACAACTGCGATTAAATATTTTTTTTTCTACTAGTGCATTCAGGTTTTGTTTGAACGATAAGATAGATTTAAAGGAATAAATTTAAGTTAATTTGAGACGAAAATATAAAGAAAATTGAGTTGTTTGGATTAAGAGAAATATGATTTTAATACAAAAAAAATTTATAAAAGTTGGTGAATGATTTGATAGATGTGATTGATAAAATAATTTTTAATAAATAAAATTATAATTAAAATTAATTTAAAATTAAATATAATTAATTTATTAAATGTTATTAATAAATTATTATTATAATTTTAATTGATGAAATTATAAAAGTATCAATTATTTTAAAATTAAAATTAAAATAAAAACTAAATTACTATTGTTAATAATATTATTATTTGATAAATTTATTTTGATTATTATTATTATTATTATTATTATTTTATTATTATTATTATAATTTTATTATTATTACTTTAATTTTTTTATTTTTATTATTATAATTATTTTTACAATTTTATTATTATAATTATTATTGATCATTTTATTTTATTTTTTATTTTTTAATATTAATATTATTAATAATTATATAATTTTATAAAATTATCATTAATATTTTTAATTAATATATTATTATTTTATTAAATTTATTATTATTATATTTTATAATCTTAACATCTTGGCAAATATTTCAAATGAGCGAAAAAAAGAACTATTCACTATATTCGTCCTTATTTTCAATAATAAACTAATTTTTCATTTCTTGATTTGTGGACTTTCTACCCACTGCATCCTCTCCCTCTTTTACATGATCGGATCCAAACAAGCACTCGAGAGAAAATCCTTGAAGAAAAGTGAGAATGTGTAACTTGTGAAATCATTCTCTCAAGAAACTCCCTTCAAAGAATTTGAGGTTTTCAAGGACTGGTGTGAGGTAGTAATGACCCTAACTTAAGCAAGATACACAATACGTTCTAAGGCATTTAAGTGTAACCGTAACACTGGCTTGATTGATGGAGCTGACCCTCAGAAATCTTATACGTAAGTGCATGAAGAAAATTCATTAAAAAATATCATGTAAATTATCTCCCAATTCAATTATAAATTTAATAAAATAGAGTTAAACAATCATTTATAACTACTTTGAGTTAGTAACCAACAGTTAAATAAAAAGAGCTATTATTTATTGTTCAAGATAGAAGATTAATAAGATGAGACTAAAATTAATTAAAAAAAGTAGAATGATTATAATTTATGAGTAAATTCTTCATTAATATGTATATTATTTATCCAATTTTCAAATAGTAATGAATTAAAGATCAATCAATTGGTGAATTAATCCAATAAACCTCAGTCATTTTAAGGTATCAATAACTCAATAATGATATTAAGAAATTTCATTGCATAATCTATTCACCATATCAATATATTTATTGACCATATAAATATTTTATTAATGATATTGAGTTTAAAGTACTCTTGTTAGAAATCTAACTTTGTGTAGAATGTTTATGATAATTTTTACCAAAATGATTGACAAAATAAAATTAATGGGAAAAGAATCAAAATTGAAGAAACTACAATTTACTTTAATTGATGCAACAATCAATAGAAATTAATGAGTACAGGAAGATTGAACACTTTAGTAAAGAATAAAGACCAAAAGTTTTAATGAAAAATTAAGAGAGAATTCTCACTTGAAAAAAATTATTCAGATTCTAAAATATACAAGAGTATATATAAATGCTTATATAATATGAATCTAGCATTCATGGACACAAAGATTACTAAGGTCATCCAACAAGCCTTTGAAACCTAAAGTTTAAAAATATTTAATTACAAGAAAAATAAAACATATACATGGTCAAATAAAATTGTAATACAAACAACTAGGCAATAAAGGTTCCAAAACCAAATTTACATAAAAATAGAAAAAATCTATTCTCGCTTCACTTACCCATGATCCTTAAGAAGGTTACGTCGATGATCTTATCAACTCTAAAACAATCATGTATTCAATAAAAACTCAGATAACATTCTTACTCAATTTCAAACATTTAAAGTATGTTCAAATAAAATAAAAATCCTACAAGAAAAATCACCTTCATATTCAAATTATCCCAAGAAAAAAGCTATTTAGAAACAAACTTTTAACTGTCAAATAAAATAATTACTAATTGTGACTAAAATAATCACCAAATCAGGTTTTAATTGTTAAATAACTATAAAATAAAAGTAATGATTGAATTTAGTGATCAATTAAGTCAAGATAATGGGTATTTAACATTAGTACCAAGGTTTTAGTCACTTATATCATTACATTTTAAATTAATTAGACACCAATTTAGAATCTAATGGTATAAGTGACTAAAACATCGGTACTAATGTTAGATACTAATTATCTTAATTTATCACTAAATTCAATCATTACTTCTATTTTGTAATTATTTAGCAACTTTTATTTTGTAATTATTTAACAACTTCTATTTTGTAATTATTTAACAATTGAAACCTAATTTAGTGATTATTTTGGTTATAATCGTCAACCACTTTATTTGAGAGCTAAAATTAGTATTTAAATAACTTTTTTTTTATTGTCCTTGTCCTAAGATACTATAAAAAAGTTAGAGCTTTCACTTTTAGACAAGTTAAACATATAAATGATATTTTTTGTTCTAAAAAAAAGTTTAAATAGTAAATTTTTTCTATTTATAAACTTTTTATTTAAATATTAAAGTAACATACTTCATCTCATTCAAATCACTTTTACTCTTAAACAATCAATTAGATCCTTACATCATTTCATTTAAATTAAAAAATTTAGATCCTTACATCATTTCATTTAAATTAAAAATTTGTTCTAAACAAAAAAATCTACAATTTATATTTTTTATTTATTTATTTTATTAAAATCGAATATTAAATTCAGAATTTCAGGGAAAACATATCTTTTTTTTTTATTATTATTTTAATATACATTTACATGTTATTACATTTTCTTTCATTCGTCCTAGCTAATTTTTTTCTTTCCACATTAATTATATTAAGAAAGGAACTAGAAAAAATAAGTTATCTTAAAGAATGATAAATAAAAATAAATAAAATGTTATTAAAAAATAAAATTGTAAACGAACAAAAACAAATACTATCTTCAAATTATTTTAATAATTACGATCGCTTATCGTGATTCTGCTATAGTTTATTTTTATTTCAAATAAAAATACTAAATTAAACAACGTATAAAAATAACATTTTATTCAACTTATAAATAATGTAACGTCACCTTTTTAAGATACAATCTAGAAAGGTTTTACAACTGATTGGGACAACCTGGGTCACCTGTTTTAGTTTCGTTTAGAATTGTTCGTTTCTAGCACAATTATTGTATTTTTAACCAATAACAGCTTTTCATATAGATTCACAGTCATACATAACCCAAAAAATTAGATGTAAGAGTCACGCAATATAAAAAAATAAAAAAATTATCATTTTGGGTTTTTATTTTGAATGTTAGAACCCTTTTAATTCCCGTAATGATAAAATACCTTTTATCTTTTTTATTTATATTAAGAAGTTTAGCTCTTAAACGTTCCATTGCATTTTACTCTCATTTTTATACTTTAAAGTCAAATTCTTAATTTTTTTTATTTTAGTAATAAATTTGATGATTCTTTCCTGGTGTATCCATTCAAAATCATAGTCAGTCATGAAAAATTTCATAACAAAAATCAAAGAAGAAAAATAAAGTATGAAAGAAGAAGCGCACATATGACTCAAAATAATAAGAAAAATCTTTGTTGTATATTTTGAAAAGATGAGAAAAAGAAACAAAACATATGTAAGATGAAGAACATTCAAGATAGAGAATACATATATAAGACATAAGTAAGATAAGGATACAGTAGCCGCGGAGGGGATATTGATTTGGTAAAGAACTATGATGCAATGAAGAAAAGAAAACAAGAAAATTTAATAGTTACCTTGATTGGATCCACATCAAAACCTAAATTTAAAAAATGTTTTAAATCAAATCAATTAAGATAAAAAATATTAACAAATTGAAGAGAAACCTAATCACATCTAACCATAACTAGATAGTGATGTAAAAATGAATAGGATTCCTTTTTGCCTCCCATCAACATCTATGTCCAATATAAAAATATGATTGGTGTGAAGTTGTGGTGAGAGTGGTTGCAAGGTAGTGGGATGAAAGATGCAACAGTGCAATGGTAGACTGTTGTAGTGACAAGTGATGGATGCACAAGAGTGGAGTGGTTGGATTGGTTTTGTTTTCTTACGAAATATTACAAATATTAGGAGTCGGTTGGGTTGATTGCATGTCTTTTTGTTGGATGTTGATATCTCATCTCAGGTGTAACCATTGTTTAATTACCACTTCAAATAATTTCAAACATGATGTTAATATGCAATTTTTTTTTCTTTTATTATCATAGATATTCCCTCTTCTCGTTTCCGATAAAAGAAATCTTCATAATTGTTTTGGTGTAATGTAAGTGTTTGGATTTATCAACTTTTGTGATTTGAATGGAAGCAAAGTGAGGGAAGGTTGGGTTTCTTGCCCACACCCACTTATGAGGAGTTTTGGAATTACAATTTCGCCCTTCAATTGGTAGCAAAGTTGGATACTTGCACTGAAAAGAGTGGTGTAGAGTAAATTACATAAATTTTGTAATTAAATTGAACTTTACAATTCCTATTATTCCTGGTTTTCAGTATAATGTAATTTGTGTTATGATTTGTTTGAAAGGTAAAAAACATATCATTTTCATTTATTGCATGGAAGTAAATTACATTAAAACATATGTGCAATTTTATTATTTAGTACAATTAATTTCTAATTATAACAATTCAAAGATTAATTAAAGTTTAAATTGAAAAATTTAATTGTTAATTATACTAATCTAAATATTGTAAGGTTAAATTGCCTAAAACTTAATTGGACAATGCTTAAATTTTTTATGTAACCATTGTAAATTAAATAAATAAATTATTTTAGTTTAATAAATAATTACAAAGTGTTTTATATTAACTTTTCTCCATTTCACAAATAAGAAAATCATATTTAAATTAATTAAAAATGAAGTAAATAAATATGTAATTATTATAAAAATAGTTGATGCTTTTTTATACTTAAAAAATAATAAATAAATAAATAAATAAGTAAATAAAAAGAAAAATTACATATTTAAATCCTATGAAAACTAAGACCTTATTTCTTATGAAAACTAAGAACTTATTTTCATATTCGTTGTAAGAGTTTTGTCAACCTTTATTTTTGATAAAGATCTTTTTTATATAAAATTGAGAAGAAAATAGTTTTTGTAAATTCTTTCAAAGTGGTTGTGAGATTATATGTTTCTTTCTTTTTTCTTGCATCATCTTATAATATTCAAGTCTATAGACACATTAAATGTTCTTCATGTAATATTAAAGATATTTGGTTTCTTCTAATACATGACTTATAAGGCCTAGGCTAGGTAACTTATTTCCTCTTTAGTGTGAAGCATACGGCCTGACAAAGCTTGTTAATTTCCGCATAACTATCATTTCTCATTTTTAGAAAAATTGTTTGTATGGAGCAACATTAAGCACGTTCTTCAAAATATCTTGACATTAAAACTTCAAAGTGAGATCTTCTTAAAGAAATTAAGAAACAAAAATTTAGAATAAGCATTTATAAGTTTTCGATGTATACTAAGAATGCTAAGACTATGTATCAAATTCATATGTCCCAACTAAAACTTATCAGATAAAGTGTACAAGCAAGGTGCTTGCATGTGTTCAACTTGTGTTTGTCTAGCCAAACAAAACACTTGTATTTGACAAGACTTTATGCTTATAAAACAATATTTTAAAATTTTTTGTTAAGCATATAATCAAAATTAATAATAAAAGGCTTATTGATATTTGATCTAACAAATCTCGCACATACAACCAATGGATAAATATTTGTTTCACATTTTATTTTTTTATATATTTATGTAATCAAGAGTGTTCACGGGTTAGGTTGGTTAAGATTTGGGTAAACTCATTAAAAAGATATTGACTTGGGTTGGGTTTCTGCACTGTTTAAACCTAAGCTAACCCACTCTTGAGCAAATTGTTGGGTTGAGTCAAGTCAAGATTTTGAAAACTTTCACCTTTTTGTTCAAAGTTGTAATTTTCAAGCATCAACCTAACATAAAATATAATACAATGTTTACAAAATTTAATTCAAAGCTTTAAGTACGCTAATAATTCAAGTCATAACAAGTCTGTCCATACTAATTCAAAACATAAAGAGAAAAACATAAATCATTTTGTCCACAACACAATATGTTTAGTCTAGTTAGCGATTCCATCCTTTTTACAATTTATTATCCTTATATGATTTGTCATAATACTTCCAAGGACCAAGACTCTTTTAAACTTAACATTTCTTCTACAAGTCATTAACTTGATTTTCTATCTCTTTAGTTTCTTGGGGATTAGTCCTATAGTTTGGCCTGTTGGATAGCTTGCTCTAAGAACTAAGTCTATTTGATGTTCTATTTCCCTCAAAGGTGAAAGTTCATGCAACACCTCTTTAAGAACAAATCGCCAAACCCTTTCAGAAGTTTTTATACCCCATATGGTAGAGAATCAAGTTCTTGACTTATTGTAGCAAGTGTCTCTTTGCAAGAGAGAATCAAAAAATTTAAGTTTTAAAAGATTTTGTATGAGTAACTTTGGAAGAGACATAAACCTCCAAATTCAAGTCATTCTCACCCCCTTCCACTGGTGTTAGAGAGCAATGTTGACCATTTTAATGAGACAATGCCTTTGTTTTTATCAAATGAAATTTGAAACTCAAATATATTTCTAATTCAACAAGCAATTGTATTTAAATGTTTTAAGCAATTGATTCAATGAAATGCAAAGGAGTAAACCTATATAACCCTTGACCTATAGTATATTTAAGAAGGAAAATGTTTTGAGAACTTGCTAATGGTCCAATAGCAAATTAGAAACTCGAACAAGGAAGAGCATGCCAAAGTAGTTTCTATTTTCATGATTTTAAAATTAAAAAGAATTGTAAAAGTTTTGGGACAAGTTCTAAAGGAATTTGGAACATATAAAGAACTAAACATGACTCTAAATAACAAGGAAGATTGAAAAAAATCAAGTTAGACTAAACATAGACATATAACTGAACTATACAAATAAGAAAACTAAAGAGAAAAACATGTTATAAAATCATAAATAATATAAAATTGATTCATGAAAAAGGAATAAATGAATTGAATAAATCAATAAAAATAGACATGGCACATATACATAAAGAAAGAAATAGAAGACTCAAAACAATTAGAATGAAGGATTAAGAACTTATCTCTTGAAGATTAGAAACCTAAGCTCTTGATTCAAATGATTAACTTCCCTCCCATTCCAGTAGTAGAAAGTTCAAGGGAGATCAGAAAATTTTTAAACTTCACTAAGTTGCTAGAGAAACTTAGTTGGATCCTCTTTTAAGGAAGATTCATCGAAGAAGAAAATAGGAGGAAAGTACTCCTTTAGGTGACTTTCAAAATAATTAACAATAGTTTTGGTTGTTAAATAATTACAAAATAAAAGTAATGATTGAATTTAGTGATCAATTAAGTCAAGATAATTGATATTTAACATTAGCTACCAAAGTTTTAGTCACTTATACAGTTAGATTCTAAATTAGTCTCTAACTTAATTACATATCAATTTAGAATCTAATGATATAAGTTATTAAAATCTTGATAACTAATATTAGATACCAATTATCTTGACTTAATTGGTCACTAAATCTAATAGTTACTTTTAATTATTTTGATTACAATTTTGAAATCACTTTATTTAATAACTAAAAATTAGTCTCTAAATAATTTTTACTTATAATAAAAATATAATATTATTTATAATTCGGAATGTAGTAAAAAAAATGTGATTGAGAAGTAAATACTCCTTATATTTTTCATATTTTTCAATTAAAAAAAAAAAAAACAGAGGAACCGTAGTCTATAAATATATAAATAAATGCTACAGTATTTGCTTAGGAATAAACTTTTAACAATCTTATAAAAGAACTCTATCTCTAACGCTGTAAATAGAAAAAATAAATTACTTATCCTAGCGTCACAAATACATTTGTGTTCCTTTCCACTAGAATAAATCGTATTATTTTAAAATGCAAATTTAAATTATATGACTTCCGAAATGAAAAGTCTCCGCTTAAATTGGCATTTATGTAGCAGCACCAATCATGCTTTAATTTATTTCATCAAATAAATTAATCAAAACATTCCATCCGTTGACTAATCGGTCCTAAAATTTAACACTTCATAAATACAACTGAAAATAAATTTAGAAATTAAAAATCAGTGTTTTTTTATAGTGTTTTAAATTTATTATATTTATCAAAAACATTACAATAAGTTAACATTAAATATAAAAAATAAACCGTCGCCTGAGAGATTCGAACTCTCGCGGGGAAACCCCATGTACTTAGCAGGCACACGCCTTAACCACTCGGCCAAAGCGACGTCGTTAGTATTAGACCGATAAATTCTTATTTAAACACTAGTTTTGGTAGATGGTTGAAAGGTTGCAATAGAGAAGGTACCAAACAGAAGGAAACAAAAAAAAAGGAAAAAAAGCGATAGAGAAACGAACCGTTCGAGTCGGTGCGGGTCCCACATTTTTTCTCTCTCTAAATTGGTCACCCAACTCAACACCTCATACTCGTTATTATTAGTGCTTCTCTCATTCCCGCGGCCACCGCCACCACCACCACCACCTCCTCCGATGGCGACGGCGGCGGAGCCCGAAGCGAAGACCTACTGGTGCCACGAATGCGACATGAGCGTGTCCCTCACGCTCCCTCCCTCGCCTCTCCTCTGTCCCCACTGCCACACCCACTTCCTCGAACTCATGGACTCTCCCTTCTCCCAAAACGACGCCGAATCACCCCTCTTCGACGTCGTTTTCCAGGACGCGCTCTTACTGCTCTCCCCCAAGCCCCTTCCCACCAAACCCCGCCCTCTCCCCTCCCTCCACGTCACCGCCTCCCTCCTCTCCGCGCTCGACCCCAACGGCGTCGTTTTCTGCGCCGTCTGCAAAGACCAAATTGCCCTCGACGCCGAGGCCAAACAGTTGCCCTGCAAACACCTCTACCACGCCGACTGCATCACGCCGTGGCTCGACCTCCACGCCTCCTGCCCCTTGTGCAGGCTCCGCCTGGAGGAAGAGGCGGCAGAGGAGGAGGAAGAGGAAGGTGACGGCGTGGTGACGGAGATCCGGCGGGAGCTGATCGCCAGGCTGGCGGAGCTGACGGAGGAGGATTTCTACGGGCTGAGGACCACGCTCAGCCACATTGCCTCGCGCCACGCGCTCATCGAAGAGAACGAGAACCGCCCGCAAATTGCCGAACCTCAAGCACCTTTGCTATAAGGTGCTCTGTCTTTTCTTTTCTTTGCCTTAGATGCATATTTCTTAATGCTACATTACACTACAATTCTGCTCTGATCAACTAGCTTCTCTGTAATCAACTCTAGAATGAAAAAATAGAAAGAAACTTAAAATTAAAAGTATAAAGAAATTCAATTTTTCTTCCTATTCTTCTCCTGGATAATTGCTTATGGAGAAAGTCTCCAAACAGATCCTCTATGTAAACTTATATTGTGATGATTGTGAATTTGAAACTCCAATTTTGGTTGGAGATGACCATTTGAGAGGGTATAGAATTTTGGTTAGGTTAATGTGTGTGTGTTGTAAGTGTTGAAGAGTGTTATTGATGATCAATCCTAATTGCGTTTTTCAATTGGGATCTTGAAATTTGAAGGTTGATTTTGTTGAAAGAGGGAATACGTTATGATTACTGAGTGGATATTACGTAATTCAGTATTGCTGAAACTGGAAATTTTGTGTGGTTTGTTTTGCCTAAAAGTTGTTATGAATTTCATGTTTGTAGTTGACTTGAAGCGGTTTTACCCTCTCCAGTTGGGTTGGGGAAGGGGAGGAGTGTCAGCAGACTATAGTCGATTCTATCTTTATGTGCCTGAATGGGATTGGATCTAAGCATTTTAATTAAGAGCTTAATGAACAAATATTTGTTATATAAGTCTTATATAGTTGTTTTTTTTAGTTCAATAATTGTTTGGATAAACTTCTCTTTAAGTATATGTGAAGAGATGATAACATGTATTGTGTTATATGTACCTTCATTTTTGGAGACCTGGAATATGATCATGTTTGGATAAGTTTTCCATAGGTATTTATAGGGAAATATTAAGAATGAAAAAAAAAATTATTATAGGATAAAATTTAAGTGTTAGTTAAAATCATTTAACTTCTCCTTTTAGATAAGCTAATTTTAGATTCTGGGATAAACTTATTTCACTTTTGCTATTTTCTTTTTCATAAGTGTTCGTAGAGGTGTTAAATGAGAAATTTATCAAATAGGAGTCAAAAAGAACATCTATAAAAGCCAGGTGCAACTTAATTCATGTAACCTTCGATGTTTTCTTTTCTTCTTCTAATAATACTTATGGAGAAATTTATTAAAATAAGTTCTAGATACGGTTAAATATCATCTTAGAAGTTACAAGTTAGTTTTTTGTTAAGCTATCTTGTAAAGGATGAAATAAGCTAAGAACAGCTTACCGAGAAATCCAGGTTATTTTCATAGACTCTCACAAATACTTGCAAAAATGCTTATATTAAAAGATAAGTTTAAATCAGCTCAAAATAAGCATAGCAACTTTAACCATTTTCTGTTTGTTGCATGATAGTCAATAAGTACTAATAATAATTGCTTGTTGGATAATTAGCGTATTCAATTTTCTTGATCATATATCTTGTATTGTGAAAGAGACTGAATTGTTGCTTACAAACTAATGGTGGTGCTGTTATGATATATGATTGCAGGTATATAGTGTATTAAAATAATGTTGAAGTTGTATCACCATAGATCGTCTTATCAAGTGTAAATCTGCACCGACGATTATGCTGCTTCTTTTCTTTCCCTCCTTTTTTGGGAATCTCCAACTAGCTAGTTGTAGTGTTATAGCCAAAAATACAATAAATGGATGGAGTGCAGGAGTAATGTGCACTTCTCTTCATGTCTTTCACTATCTATGTTGGCCCTAGGAACTGGCTTTCCTTAGCCAAATTTCCCCTTCATTTTAGGCAATAAAATATCGTGTAAAATTTAGCTTTCTTTTCTTTTGTGTAATGTATGAATTGCTCAAGTGGATGGATCCTTCGATCTGAATAAGTTTCTGTTTTGGCCTTAAAGTAGATGATATTTCTGTAGTTACGGTAAGAGATTATTGAGGGATTGAATTATTTGAGTGTGGTTGTGTAGCTTGGAAGGAAAAGCCTTAAAATGGATGTTTTGTTGTTGTAAGTTGTGTTCTGATCTATAATTAAGGAATGGATGCTGCTGGTTAATTATGTCGTCACCACTTAACTAAACATCAACCTCTTTTCTTCCAAATTGAATTTGGTGCTGCAGATAGCGGGTGAAAGGTTTTTTTTTTTAATCATGAGCAGTGAGTATAGAAAATAAGCAGTTTTTAACGTTAATATTTCCATCAGAAGAACGAAATATCTATGGAGTCTTTATTAGTAATTAGTGTTTCGTGGTTTGATTTTGTTTAATTTATAATTTTAAACAAAATAATATAATCTTTTATAAAAATAATTAAAATTCTAAATATATCTAAGTTAGTGATGTTTTACTTGATATTACAAAATCAAATATTCATTCATATTATTTTACTCAATGACAAAATCAGACAATAATAATTTATTTAAAAGTATAAAAAGATTTTAAATACTAATCATTTACTAACTATTATTTGTTATGATTCAAATGTATCTACAGTTAATGACAATACTAATTTTGGCATTCAAATTCAAAATGTTGATTTGCAATGTTTGGAATTTATGACTTGACTTGTTAATGGCTTGACTTGTTAATGGCTTTCTAAGACTCTTTCACAAATTCAAATTATTTTTTTATTTTTTATAGAACTTCGTTTTAAGTCTCACGTGTTCTTTTGTATGACAATTTTATAAAAATCGTCGTCTAAGAATAATAAGAGTAAATAATTTAATGACTTAACTAAATTTAAATTTATGTTTTCTTATCAAGCAATGATTTTGTATTTTTTTTTCTGATAAACAGATTTAAAATAATATAATTAATATACTAAAATTAGACATTATTTATTATGATTAAAACTAAAATTTAAAATATATTAAAGTTAATTTTTAAAAATAAAAAATTATAAAAACAACTTTAGCCCATGCTTTAGAGGAAAAGAATATGTTTGGACAGTTTTTTTTCTTAAAACTATAAAAAATATAATTAAAAAATAGAATAAGTTTCTTTAAAAATTAAAATTAATTTATTTATAAGTTAAAATAAATTTATACGTAGAAACTATTTCACATAATTTTTCTAAATTCTTATGTTTTAATCTATGTATAGATCAATTTTAATTTATGAGAAAAACTTATTTTATTTTATTTTTGAAAATTCTTGGTAAGAAAATTAGTAAAAGGTGTTTGGTTGAACCAACGTGTAGTTTTACTATACAGGATAGATGGTTCTAGACGAAGTCTATTTAGTTATAGTAATTTGATAAAATAAATTGAAAGGAATTTGTAAGATGGAATCCTTTCATATAAAGAGATTTAAAAAAATTAAATTAAAAATTATAATGCATTTGATTCAAGCAATGCGTAGTTTCACTGTATAGAATAGATTGTTATGGATAAAGTCTGTTTAATTGTATTAATTTAAAAAAATAAATTGAAAAAGATTTACATGATGAAATTCTTTCGTATAAAGAGATTTAAAAAAATAAATTAAAAATTACAAACAGCTCTCGTAGATAAGTTACAAATTATGAAACACCCAAAGGGTCAGGCATTCACTCATTGAATGAGTCCTGGTCCGAAGAATTCACAGGTAAACCTTTTGATTAATTGCGTTTTGCGAACTACCTATGTCCCACATCAATCATAATTCCTAAGAAGCGTTTGCAATCACCCAAAAGGATTCATTAGAGATCCCTTTAAAGGATCGTAAGATAGACACGTACAGGTTTTGCTTTTGTTGTTTTAATTGAAACGCAAGCAGCTGCCACCCGTGTGGTGCAAGTCAAGTCACTTCCTCCCTTCAATCAATAATACTTCATGCCATGCCACATTAACTTTTCCTAATTTTATATTTCAATCTTTTTTCAACTAAAACAACTTTCTTCTAACTCAACTATAAATTTTGTACATAACCCATATATAATTAGAGATATTTGGAACATTAGATATTTCAAACTCAACTATAATGTGTGTTGTCACCGATGGCTAAAGAAGCAAGGTGAGGAGAAATTTCGTCGGCTTATAAGACAAAACCAATTAAACAATTATTAACTTGTTACAACAACATGGGCACATAGATAAAACCGATGAATCAGCACAAGCGACCAGAGCCACCAAATTGACCAAATTTATATATTTTCTACAAAAAAACGTGCGTAACTTATCCTATTCCTAATGGGTCAACATGCAATATTGGTTTTTCCCTTCAAATATGATACTTTTATTGCCAGTACACTCTCAACACGTATTCTCACACGTCAAGTTCTAGATGACAACGAAACTTCCACCTCAACCTCATGAACATACATTAACTTCCAACGTCAAACACTGGGTCAAAATTGCATGGTGTATTCAATACTTTACTTTTCCAATTGAAAATGTCCCAACTCATTCCACGCGTTAACACCTATAAAAGCACGCATATGCATGCCACTTAATCCATTCATTGTTCACTTCAAATCAACTATATCATATCATATTTGGTTACATTTTTGTTCAAAACAACTTCAAAAGATGGAGAGCAGCTTAGGAGACATGTTGATGAAGGTTGGTGTGTTCATACTAGTTCAAGCTTTGGTGTACCTTATTCTTTCCAATTCTTCAAACGTCTTCTCCAAGAACATCAAGAGGTCCAACAGCTTCAGGCCTGCACGATCGGTCAGCATTCGTCGGATGCTTGCTTTGATCTCTGATTTTCCATCAGAAGCAGAACCTTCTCCTTCTCCAAAGGCTCCTAAATCACCATCTCTTCAAAGTTAAGTGATTGTTGATTGTTTGGTTTTAAGGTTGCACATTGAAGAAGGTTGAGAAAATTAAGCTTATAGGGTATCCTGATTCAGGTTCAGAAACCCCAAAATCATGATCTTGTGATTGTGGTTATGGACTGTAATTATTGAAACCTTAAACTAGACCAAGTTGTGTGTAAATTATTTGTGTTTCTTAGTGAGTAGAGGCTATGTAGTCAAACAGTCCAAAATTATTGGTTGTAGGTATTGAATTCTTTTGTTCATTCATTTTTTTATGATGAATTTTGTAAGATATTTGTGATTGGAATATTGGTACTCATTTACTTTTATCTCTTGTGTTACATGAGAAACTTATCTTTAACATATTAGCATAAGCTGCATATAAAGTTCATTATGGGATAAAAGTGATTTAGTTATTTTCTTTTTACTTTTAATAAAAACTTACGTGCTATGCATCATTATTATTATTACCCGACTTTGAAATATTATTATTCATATTATTCTTAGAAACATTACTTGACTTCTTGATATATTATTAAACAGTGTTTAAAGCAGGTTTGAAGTCCAATTTCTATCGAAACCTAAATGTCTAACTTTTCAATACATCCAAATGATATATGTTAGAGTAGCACTATAAATGTTTTTAACCAACGAATTTCCTTCCTCCTTTAAGAAATTTAAAATATCCAAGTTATTAAAAAATAATAATATCGTACTTGTTACAACCAAACTGAAAACTTGGCGACAATCATAAAATGTATGTTTTAGATCCTAATGTTTTGAGATTATTAAAATCATTGTATCCGGATAATTATCTGATTTAGTATATACTATATTATCATATTTTTATTCTTAAAATACATTTATTAAAATGAATATATTTATAAATTATGTGAAACTTTTTCTATAGTGAAACACTTCTTCATGTAAATTGAGGAGTGAAGACCAAGTTTAGCTAAGAACCCACACTTGTCGTATATGCATGCTTGTTAGAAAATGCAATTGCAAGAAGAATTGGGTTACTTATTTTTTATTCATAACAGAAGCATTGGGCAATGTGTGGGTTGGAATAATTAATTTTGGTTTTTGGATTAATTAGTCTGTTGACATATTCTTCGTGGGTTATCACTTTTGCGTCTTATATATATAGAGTTTTGTGTTAATTTGAAACATTAAATTACTTTTTTTTTTTTTTTTTTTTTTTTTTTTTTTTTTTTTTTGCGTATTTGAGTTAACAAGAACGGATAATGAGGTAAACATAATCGCAGAAGGCAAATATGTTTCTGAAAGTTTAACGCAATTATGTATTAAAGATACAGACATAAAACTACTAAAAACTGAAATAATCTACCATAAGAGCTGATTGTCACTATTATTTTTTATTAATAAAATAATAATGGTGTAAATACAACATACTCGCTCAACCCTTACAAATTAAAATATGGTGGAAAAGAACAAAACTAAACATTTGCTTTTGTTTGAATGGAAATAGAAAGTGGACATCTAAATATGTGAAATAAAGAACTACAGATATTTTGCTAGGAGAAAAAAAACTAGAAGTTATTTTTACAAGGAAGAAACTTAAAGTTAGAGAAACACGAATTAATTATATTAAATATATATATATATATATATATATATATATATATATATATATATATATGATATTTTATTGATTATAATAATAATTATGGTATGTTTAAAAATTTCACATCATTTAAGATACTATATATATATTATATTCTTTTTCCTCGGACTATCTAAACATTTTTTTTTCAAAAAATAAAACTGTATTTAGTGATCGAACTATAAAGTGAACAATAAGTCAAATCTGATAATAGATGTTTAATATTAATATTTTAATAAATTTGAAGTTAAAATATTAACATTGCATATGAGAACAAAAATAAGAGATTTATTCCACTTATACTCTTTAATTTTTTATTAAAGAGTTATTCTGATATTCCTTGAATGTCATATTTCTTAAGGAGTCAAAGTTAATAATATCTTATATTTATCTTTAAATAAATAATTAGTAGCTCATACTTCTTAAGGCTGAAGTACTTTAGACCTCTAACATCATAATTTATTAGATAAAATTATGAGGAAGTAATTAAATTTTAAAGGAAATTGGTACCTGATACATCTTAAGGAGTAAATAAAATTCTCTCTCTATATATAGTTTTACTAGAGAAAAATAATAAAAAAATAGAATGAACTTTTTAATAAAATAAAAATTTAAGTACAAAGTTAAAAGTAAAAATTTAAAAAGAATAATGAAAAAAGTTTTACAAATTAACTTATACCTAAACTAATTTTATTTTATAGATCTAGAAAAAATTAATTCTAATTTTTTTTGTTCTTTTTCTATAAACATGTCCCTTAATTCATTTTCATAGCCCCAATTTTCAAGAAAGGGGTCGAGGGCAATCAATTCTCTTATAAGTGTCTCCTATTATTGTTGCTGCTAATGAGAGAACAGTTAACACTACGTATTCTTAAAGAAAATATTGGAGCAATAGAATATGCATAAACTAATTGTAATTTTAACTTTTTTATTTTCCTAATAATCTTTATAGAAAAACTTATCTAAATGTGGCATGGACATAAGTAACCCTATGACACGAAAAGAGGATAGGGTTAATAACTACCTTATCCAAAATTTGAAAGCTGTGATGGTTTTTGTTTGAAAAGTTCAGATTGATGCGTACAGAACATGAAAAGAGGATATTCCATTAAGATTATTCCATTTTATAAAGCCACACTTTGCATAGACGCCCACGTGTTTATTCTATTCCAAAGTGCTGGAAATTATTTCTTTCAAGTAATCATAAAGTAAATTAATTAAGAAACTAAACAGCATGTTATTTAGTTATTGAAATTACAAAATATTCATATTAATCTTATAATCTGTACCTAAAAATGTATAAAAAAAAGTAGTACTTAAATTACAACAAGCCCAACATGATTATTAATGTTTAGTAATTTTAGAAATTAAAATGACCGATCAATTAGTTTAGAAGAAATTTAAAATGGTTTTTATCGTTTTAAAAATAAATTTCTTGGTGTACATAATTTAGGAGACTAATTTGGGACACATATTCAAAGTCTTACCAAATTTCCATTTCTATTTAAAACAATATATACTTAAGAAAGACTTGACTTGTATTAAACTTAAACCTAGACCATTAACGTCTAACAAATAAGAAAAATATAATTCTAGCAACATTCAAAAAAATATTTTAAGGAGTTAATTAGTTAGAAAATCAATCAAAAATTTATGACATAATAAAAAAATCATTTATTTATCGAATATATTATTTGAGTTACTTTTGTATCTACAACTTAAAAGATTGAAAAAGAAAATAGAATCTTTCGTACCCGGACTCCAATAAAGAAGCAATAAATATGTATATATATAATATTTGTATGAATATTCATTTGATCACATTATCAAATACATAAAGAATCCATAAAGGTTTTATATATGAACATTACAAAAAATAATTATCTCCTCGAATACTTATATAAAAATGACAAGTTGCTAGATGTTCATCAGAAACACTTGACATCTATAATATTTATAACTCTTTGTTCATAATTATTGTATGTAATTTGTCTTTAGTGGGAGTGTAAAATTCTTATATTATCCATCTATGATGAAGTATTTATCATATCCTCCCTTTAAGAGTAAATCTTTCTTCAACCATCTCATCTCATTTGTTTCTAGGTATGCAAAGAAAAAATACTCATTGTTTCAATATTAAGGAAAAATTTAGAAGTGAAAAGCATGAGTAGTTGATGTACTCACTTGTAATCAAAGTTTTTTTTATTAGTGAAGCCCCTGAAGTGTGATTTAAGGGAACACTGGATGTAGCACAAATTGTGGGTGAACTAATCTAAAACTATTATGTTGATATCCTTTTTAAGTCTTTATCTATTAAATGATCTAATAGTTTGAGAAAAAGTTTTGTGACTATATTCAACACCCTTCTAAAGCTTATCTACTACTTCAATCTTGGTGATCAACGGTTTAGTGTAGATTATATTCTGTAAATAATAAGTCTTACACTACTTCAGCCAAAAAAGTGTGTAGAAGATGCATTAACATTTAACATCATTTTAGTCATTTCTTTTAAAAGAACGAATTTTTCTTTTTACGACAATTTTCTATTGACGTATTTTTTGAGTTGAAGTTATGATTAATACCATAACTTTCTTCCAAAGGATTGAAAGTTTTCATTTTCAGATTCACCTCCATGATCATTTTTTTTTATTGAAACAATTGATAAACCCCTTTTTGTTTTTAAACATTTTTACAAAATTTGTAGAAGACTTTGAAATACTCATCCTTATGAGTTAAAAATTTCACCCAAGTCTATCTAGTATAGTCGTTTATTATTACTAAACCATACCATATACCATTTACATGTGTAGTTTTAATAGGACTAAATAAGTCCTAGTGTAGCAGCCACTACAAGAAAATTGAAATTACCCACGGATTATTACCTACGAATTTGTATCTGTAGGTAAATTCAACATTACCTATAGATTATTACCCACGGATCTGTATCCGCAAGTAAATTCAGCGTTACCCACAATTATTATACACATATATGTATTCGTAAGTAAATTCAGTGTTACCCACAAATTATTACCTACGGATCTATATTTGTAGGTAAGTTCAATGTTACCCACGAATTATTACTTATGGATTTGTATCAGTAAGTAAATTCAACATTATATATAAATTATTACTCACTAATTTGTGTGGCGTAGTGGTCAAAGACTCATTTTTACACTCAAAGGTCTTAGGTTTAACTCCTCCTGAATATAAAAATAATCTTAACAATTATAAATTTTAATCATAAATAATAAAAAAAATTAGGATGTTACCTACCACCCTGTAACTAATCTCTAGAAGTGTTAAATGTATGGTAGTTTTTGAAAGTAATGATGAAAGATGAGAGTTGCATTTAGTTACAAGGTGTAATGATGGGAGTTATTTTTTGAAAGTAATGATGGAAGTTGCATTTAGTTAGAAGATATAATAATGAGAGTTGCATTTAGTTACAAGGTGTAATGATGAGAGTTACATATAGTTAGAAGGTGTAATGATAGGAGTTGCATTGAGTTAGAAGGTGTAGTGACGAGAGTTGATGATGTGGTCATCCTTGTGCTTCAATTTGATTCGTGGAGAGCTCCAAAATTTAAGATGTTTTTTTCCTTCTCTTTTTGTATTCTCTCAAATTCCTTCCATTTCCAAGAGCTCTAGTTCTTCTTCTTCTTTTTTTATTTTTTATTTCTTCATGTTCCTTTTTTATTTGTCATGTTTCCTTTATTTATTCTTCACGTTTTCTCTTCCTCTTTTTCTCAGGTGCTCCATCCTTGCATCTATCATCCTTTGAACAAAGCAAAGGGCTTGATACAACAAGATGACTTTCTAGAAAATTTTTGTGTGAAGTAACTTTTAGAATGATCTTCTAGAGATGGTGATGTTGACAAAATGTTGCAAGACTCTCTTCAAATAACGAAGAAGCGTGCATTCCCTCAAAACATAAAATAAAAGTTCATTAGTTTGATATGCACTATGAAATGCTTAAGGCTTGCATCTATTAGTTAAAGTATACATATTGTTTGTTCGAGCAAAATTTTATTAGACTAAGTATACTCGTTTGTGTCTGTTCAAGCAAAAGTTTATCATACAAAGCATAAATACAACATTTACGTCCGTTAGATGAAACACACAACAAACAACACTTACATCTATTTAACCATACAACTTATGTTTGTTGGGCTAAATTGAACACTTGCTTCTAATATGATATGATGTACATGAAAGATTTTGCTTTAATACTTTGTTGTTTAAACACAAAATCAAAATCAAACAAAGGGTTTGTTGAACTTTGATTTAACAATAATGTAATTGTGTTCTTAATAAATAATATGATGACACTTCTTGTTTCTAAATTCATTTTACTTAGTCACATTGGTAGATGGTCACTTACTTTATATGAATTTTTATTTCAATTTGAACCTTTAAAATCCATAAAAAATAAGTTGATTTTTTTTACTTATGATTTATTAAATATGATTGACACTCGTACAATTGAACTTAAAGAATAAAGTTTATATTTGGATGATTCAACTACTACTCAAAGTATTAGTGTAGAAATATGAAACTTCAACAATTAGACTCGAGAATCTTGTTACATTAAAAGCTATAATGTATTAGTTCAAGGAGATTCACAATTGGTGATCAAACAAGTTTCTCTGGAATATAAGTGTTTAAACATAAATTTGGTCAAATATTTTTTGAAAATTCAGTCTTTGCTTCAAACTTTTGATTCAATTCATTTTGAATACATGCCTCAAGAAAGCAATAATGAAGCTGATGACTTTGGTACAAATACCTTAAGCATTTAAGATAACAAGAGAAAGTCTAGAAAGGATAATCTAGATTCAAGAAAATTGTTAAATATTTATAAAGTATTTTATATTAATAACTTGGCAATCGATGATTCAGAAAAACCTCTTGTAGAACTTCAACAAGAAAGAAATACTCGATTCAAGAAGAAAGTTAAATTTACGAGCACAATTTATGTCCTATTATGAAATAATTTATATAAGAAAGTAATTGAAGTTGTTTTATTAAAATGTCTCAATGGAAATGAAGCCTATATAGTTGTTAAAGAAGTTCATTAGATTTTGTGGAGTAAATTTAGTAATAGAAAAGATGAAACGGGTTTATTAAGACAAGAAATACATCAGTGTTGATGTTGAAAGTTATAAGAGTCATATGAAGAATGTAAAAAACAATTGAGTAAGTTTAATAAGTTTCGGTTAGGGAATTACATATAATTATTAGATCTTGTTCTTTTAGTGATTTGATTATTTATTTAATAGAATGTAACAATTAAATAACAAATAGAAGAAAAGAAACAAAGAGGCACAAACAGAAGGGAATTTAGTATTACACTCAGAAGAAGAAAAACTTCCACATAACACAATTTCAAGAGAATTTAGTATTACACTCAGAAGAAGAAAAACATCCACACAACACAATTTCAAGAGAAGATACAAAATGATTTTACCCCTTTCTCTCTCTCTCTCCTTTCACTGCTTAAATACTAATATTTGAACCACTCAAAATCAGCAAACTTGGAATTAGTTATTTTGGGTCGTACGTTGCACCTCTTCCTTTCATTGTTTATCATGTGACTGTTTTCCATGATTCCACTATTATCTGCAATTGTCCTCTCTACAACTATGTTTGTTACATTACCTTTCCATTTAGAAGAAACCTTGTCCTCAAGGTTGAATTCTGGAAAGGCTATTTGACAACCATGGTATCCTTTCACATTGCTAGATTGTCGTCCAACCCCTCCCACTTTATTAAGTGTTGTTCAACGTAAGTGATTTCTTATAATGACTTTGTTTTATAAGATAACTTTCTGTTGTAGCAATGAATTGGTATCTGAATTGGTAATAGGTAATGGTATATATGGCTGAACATGATCACCTTTACACAATTTTTGCCAGGAACAATGAAAGACATGGTGGATTTTTGCAGAAGAAGACAATATGAGTTTATACGCTACTTCCCCAATCTTCTCAATTGTAAGGAATGACCCAAAATAGCGAAGTCTGAATTTATGATTTTTTTTCTTAATAGGACGAAGTGTTGTCTATATGGTTAAAGTTTGACCAGTACGATATCACCAATTTCTAATTGAATTGGTCTGCATATTTTAACTCGCCTCTGTCTTCAAGGGTTGTTGTGCCTTTTGTAAATTTATCTTTAGTTTGCTAATGGTTGCATCTCGTTGGAGGAGTTGGTCTTGAATATTGGGGTGTGGTCCTAGTTATTGAATGTATATTTAATTATTTGTGGAGGCTCTCTATTATGAACAACTTTAAAGGATGCCATGCCTATACTGTGATGAAAGGACGAGTTATACCAAAATTTTGCCTATGGTAATAATTTAGACCACTCCTTAGGATTGTCATATGTAAAGCACCTTAGATACATCTCAATGCATTTGTTTAATGCCTCAGATTCACCATCATCTGTGGGTGGTATGCAGTGCTTAATTTCAAAATAATACCACTTAGCTTGAACAGATGTTGCCAAAATTAGCGAGTTACACCTTATCACAATAAAAAATTATTATCTTTGGAAAGTCATGCAGCTTGACAATATTTTTCACAAACAACTCAGTCACTTGCTTACTATTAAAGTCAGTCTTTAAACTAACCAAATGTGAATATTTGGAAAGTATATCAATGTCCAAAGTGAAAATTTTTTGAAAATTCGGATAAGGCTAAAACCAGTGCATGTGTAAGTGTAGTTTTGAGCTTGGAAAAAGCTCTATTGCATCTAGTCTCCATAGAAATTTATCCATTTTCAGCAAATTAGTCAATAGAGCTTAAATTACAACATATGGCTTGATGAATTTTCTATAATTCACAGTTAACCCAATTAATTCATCAATGAGTTCAATAAATGCAGGGATGGAAAGTTGTCTTTGATTGTAATTGAATTTAGTGTTTGATCATCCATGCAAAACCACCATGCACCATCTTTCTTATTAACCAATATAATTGGGGGAGATAATGGACTAGTGTAGGTGGAATAATGTCTACTGCAAGTATCTCTTGAACCATCGGTTCTATTCGCTATTTTGATTGTGCGGATACCTATAAGGATGCACCTTTATTGGTTTTGCTTCATTCATTAAAAGAATAACATGGTCATGGCTTCTTGAGGGCAGTAAAGTGGTGGGTGGAGCAAATATACTTTTGTAATCATGCAACAATCAAACCAATTGAGGTAGCATTTTATCAAGTAGCTTGAGCCATAAATCATGCAACACCTCTTGTTGTTGATATAGCAAAGTGAAAACCTCTGCGACAATATGAGTATTATTCATTATTGAGCAAGGCCAGACAATTGATACTTGTCACCATGTAATGTGACAAATTGTTTCTTTGTAAAACTTCGAAGTGAGCTTGCTGTAATAAAAAATGTGAGGTACCAATTTAGCAAGCTGAGCGACTCCAAGTACCAAATCAGTATCAGAAATTGGTAAGAGATATACATGAATTTTTAATGAATATCCTTGTACCATTACCTCAAGTTGCTTCACCATTCCTTCGACATTAATGAATTGTTGTTCCCCACTAGAACGTCAAAGCTAAGAGTCTCTTCCACTAGAATTTCAAATAATTTACAATTCAGGGTTGCATAAAGTTATCTAAACTACCACTATCGAGCAAGATCTGAATCACCATGCCATTAATTATGCCTTGAAACTTCATGGTGCACAGCCCAATTGAGCCTTTTAAGGCATTATATGACAAATGATGATCTTGCATTACATTATCTACCACTTCTTCTGTTGCATGTTGTTGTTCCAACACCTCGTCCTCATCCATTTGCAGTAACAAATATTGTTTATTAGGACACCTATGAGAGGAGGTGAACTTTTCATCACAAGTATAACAAAGCCCTTTTTCTCGTCAGATTTGCATCTCTGTTAGGGATATTCTTCTAATAGGTCCTGCTTTGGAAGTATGGAATGTGTATTGGTAACAGGTCTTGGTGTAAGGTTGGAAGGCTTGTGGATTTGATGGACCGGGATGAGGTGATGTTTGTGTTTGTTTGTTGATGCCAAAAGGGATAAACGTGGTGTGGAGGCTTGCTTTTTAGAGTTTATTTTTCTTCATATAAATTGGCCAAGGAAGCACAACATATTAATGTAGTAGGAGATTTGAGCTATTACATCACGTTGGATATTAGGTTTAAGTCCTCCCACAAAACAATCAATCAAAGCTTCACTGGTGACTCCTTGTACACAATTTGTAATAGTCGTAAATTGAGTATATTAATCATGCTTTGAGGTAACTTATGCTAATTTGAATAGTTGTGACCTAGAATATTCATACGAAGAGGGCCCGAGTTCTAACTCTAAGGCACAAATAAAATCAATCAAAGAATGAAAAGGAGTAGCTCTATTGGTCATTTGGAACCGAGAAACTACCTTTTTCTCCATATGAATAGTGGAAATGGTAATACATTGAGCATCCAGTGTATTGTAAAAATAAAAAAATTACTCAGCCTTGAAGATCAACTGAAGAACTTCAGAACTGTCAAAGCTAGGAAAATCCAGCTTGACGCTCCTCATCTGAAAGGGCTGTTGAGACGTATTGTCGCGACCAGAACTAGGTCCTTCTGCAAATTGATGAAGGTTTTTGCCATAACCTCTATTATGTTTCAAAAGGGTTTCCACTGTATCTTCCAAAGTTTCAGACCGAGTTCAGTTCTCTTGTTTATCCACTTCCATCATCTCTAATATTTTGGTCATATTCATATAGATTTCCTTGAGATGTGTATTCTCGACCGTGTTCGATGACGAGATCACCAATGTAACAGTTAACTGATAAATAAAAGAAAATAAATAAGGAGACACCAACAAAAGGAGATTTAATATTATACCCAGATAGAGAAAAACATCCACATAACAAAATTCTCACAGGAGATACAAAATGATTTCCCCCTTTCTCTCTCTCTCCTCTCTATGCTTAAATACTGATTAATGTTTAAAACACTTAAAATCGACCGGGTTAGAATTAATTATTTTAAAACGTGCATTACACCTCTTTCTTTTATTGTTTATAATGTATACAATTATCTTATCTCTTATAACAAAGTCATTCTCATTCATCAAAATATATAAATATATGATAGTTACAATTAATTATTTTACTAAATAGATAAAAAGCAACAACATTGGAAGAAATAAATATTGTAAATAGCTTGTTAATAAAGAGTCAATAACTAACTTACATGCATAGAAAAAATTGGTATTAAAATTGATAATTGACTTAGAAATACTTAATAAAATGGACACAATTATATTTGAGGATTTCATGTAGTTCATATATAAAGATTGTAAACATAGAAATGAAACGATATATCTGATTATTATGAACTAGGGGTAAAACGATGCCTAACAAAATCTTAAAGATAAAATAAAAATTAAAAAGTACTTTTAACTTGTATATATATAAAATCACATCGTATCCAATATTTCCATTTTTACTTTTGTTCTGAAAATGCTACTGTTACTATTCTGAGCTCTTGATCGTGAGTGAGTTGAAGGATTTGATTTTGAAGAGTGAAAAGAGTGATGCATTGTACTTATTAACCGTGACTGACAAAAGATTGAATTAAGAGTGACTCACGTGCATGAAAAGTGGGACCACCCCTCCCCCAACGTGGGTAGTCTTATCAGACAAGAAAGGAACCCTTCTCCCACCATATTAATCCATCACGACACACAACACTCTCGTGTCCTTTGCTCATCTTCACAGCACATCAAATTCGTGATCTTCACTTCTGTCAGAGAAAGATATTGGAATACCAAAATTGTTTTATAAAATCCTTACCTTATTTTAATATGTAATTCAAAATATATTAAACTTTGGATAACAGTTACTTCACTTTGATTTCTAAAGTTTCTCATTTTAGGTTTTCATCACTACACCAAAGTTTGTAAGGTTAACTCTTTTTGATTCAAGAGTTAATTTTCTTATGACTTTAGACTGCGAAATAAGTTACAATAAAAAGAGTTTGATTAATATAAGAGTAATTGTTGAGAAAAAAAGTATTGCATGTACATTAATTGTTCTACAACATAGATAATATGGAAAAAGTCACAGTTGAGTCGTAATCCTTGTTTTAAGTAAAATAAGTTGTACATTAATTATAAAATATAGCTTTTTTTCCCTAGTTGTAAGTATTCTATCCAACAGATTCTAGTAACAAGTTGCAAGATTTTTAATTTTCTAATTATAAATATTAGTTTGAAGACAAACTTCTTAATCTCCGTCATACTTGAAACTTTTTCCCTTGTGCAAGCATGGCTTTAATTCTTTGTTTGAAATAATGAGGGAATAAAACAAAAAGAGTCATATTTATTAACATTTGTATTGTCTTTAACAATTAAATTACAACTACATAAAATATTTATTATTTTTTCATTCTAATACTCCATTTATATGTATTATTAGTATTTAAATATAATATTTTATTATTAAAAATAGTTGTAAGATATATATGTATCTGAAAAGGTGAGCTGTGAAAGCATATTTATCCAAATGTTGACACTTCTATGTATTTTTTTAATAAGATATTTTCTATTGTATGTTGAACCATTAGGATGCTAATATTAGTAGTGAATTATGATGATTTCTCTTTTCTCTTCTCTTATTATCTTTTCTCATTTACTGTCATTTAATTCACTTATTTAATAGTGTTATTTACACGTGAAACTGTTAAAACTTTTCAAAATATATTATTTGAAATAATTCATTATATATTAAAAATAATAATTATAATAATAAAATTAATATTAATAATATTATTAATAATATTTATTATTTTAATAATTCTTATTATTATAAATAATTATATTTATAAAAAAGTGAAACATTGAGTTGTTTGAAATAAGAAAAAACGAATAAAAATTTAAGAGAGATGAATCAAAATTTGTAAGTAATTTGATTGATATGATAAAATAAATTTGTATATATTAATATATTTAAAAAATTAATTTATAAAATAAAAATTTAAAAATAATTTAATGTAAAAAATTTGACTTTGAAAGATATAAATTAAAGTTAAACTAAATTTGAAGTTAAAATAAAATTATTATCAATTCTTGATAAAAAATAACTATATTTCACTATAACAATATATTAAAAGAAATTACTTATAAAGTATTAAAATTTAAATTAATTAGCTCTATTTTATTAATAAAATATTCAATTATTTTATTTTCATGTTTCTTATTTTAATTATTTTTTTCTATAATATAAAAAGATATATTAATAAAATATTATTTTATTTTAAAATATTTATTTTAATTAAATATTTTAATTAATCATTTTAATATAATATAAAAACATATATTAAAAAATATTAAAAAAAAGTTATAGATGTTTATAACCTAACGATTATGTAAATATTAACATTAATAACATAGTTATTAATATAACCTATTATGATTTAATAGATTATGTTTTAAATATCTTAGTATTATTTACGTACATAATTAATTAATAATCATTAGTATAGAAAAGGTTTTCTTAGAGTTACAAAAATACGAGAGGCCATAGAAAAAGTTTTCTTAGAGTGACATAGATACGAGAGGCCTAATTTTATGTTGAACATGATATACGACATAAAAAAAAAGTGTGTATTTACATTGAATTATGAACTGACTAACTAACATGAATTGATAACAGGTAAACAAAAAATGGTTAAAAATTTACATATGCTAGTACATGATCTTATGTAAATTTTAGACATTTATAAGAATTATAATTATATATTTATATAATTATAAACAACTAACCTGCAAGAGGAAACCAACTGATAAGTATGAAACTGCATCTAATCCTTGCTACTGATCTAATACTTTAAAGATGGAGTCTCATCTTTAAACTTTTTGAACACATGCTCCCATTGAAGCAAGTTTTGAAGTCCCTCTTTCTGGTAGCCGATAAGATCTTCTTCTTGACTACCTTAATGTTGAGAATGTCAAAATTTTATTGTAAATATCATATGAAACATTAATCAATTTATTATGTAGATAAACTTGTAAGTTGTTGACATAAAATGTTCAAATTCCTTAATATCCTTTCACATGAGGTTCTTCTCTATCTCTTCAATCTCATTCCATGATGGAATGACAATAGAAACAAGGTGTAGAGCAATGAGTCCCAAAAAATTCCTAAGCTTAACAATATTTAAGCTCGACACTTAAACAAAACAAGCGTTTGTGTCAACCTGCATCCTCTCCATTGTAATTCATCTTGCGACTACTAAAAGCAATAGGGTGACAAATTTTCCCAGATCGCTCTTTCCATTGCAAACTCTAGAATTTGCCATAATCTTGAAAAATTAACAATGTCAATAATTCATTTCATGAGATAAATAAAAACATTATAATAATAAAAGTACAAAAAAAGAGTAATAGACAAATACCTAATAAGAAGCTATGCTTTCTTATATACCTTCATCATGATCACTTTGAATAGCATGCATGTCGTCCACTTCGTTGTCCACAACGACAAGAAGTGTTTTAATGAGAAAACGATGTCTTGTGCATATCTAGAGAGTTATCATTGTGAGTTTCATGGATGTTTCTTCCTTCCAAGAAAACTGACTTTCTCATCACATAGATCGGTGACAAAATATTTTTTTTTTGCTTGATTTGTCATAATAAATGGTTTGTCCTTATAACCCATCATTTGATGAAACTTCTATTGGTCCATCTATTTCTTGTTTTTTTAATTGAACAATCTTAAAGTTGTTGACAATTTTTGTTCCAAATCATACTTCAAACAATCATACACATTAACTCTTCCTAAATTTTCTTCACCAACATCACGTATCATCTCCTCTAAATGATTGTCCACCCCTTCTTCAAAATTTTATGTTGTTTGTGACATAGTATGAATGTCTAATACTTCTTTGTGTCATGTCTATATTGTACAACTCTTCACTATACCAAAGATAAACATGTGATCATGTATCTTCCTAAGATCCTGACATATTTGATTCAGACAACAAATGTAAGGACAATATTATGTCTCACTGACAAGTTTTCTATTTTGCTGAGCAAATTGTAGGAAATCAACAACTTTCTTTTCATTAAACTTCAGTCCATAACTGTGTATGTTACAAACTCCATAATCATTTATCATGCAATGTGATTCTCACTTGCTTAATTAAAGGTAAGTCCCTACCCATTCAAGAAAAACATTTTCCATAATTGAGTAATATGAACAAATAAAATCTATTATATTTAATTCAATAAGATTTTGGCAGCATTTCACATAGATCTCCAAAGTTCACGAAATGAAAGTGGTAACAAAGTATCACAATCAAGTATGCGCCAAGAGAACAACAAATAATGGTTTAAACCAAAATTTCACCAATATACGATTAGACCTACGTGTGTACATTTTAACAAATGATGAAAAATAATTTTCTCAAACTATTATAATCAGACAATTTAAGATTTAGTACAAATTGTTAATGTTTGACCATTTTGTATTAAATCTCAAATGGGAACTAAGGTTTGTTCAATGTGTACATGAATGCAATACTTAATTTAAATAAAATTACTACAATAAAAACAAAGTATATCACCTAAACATATTATAATTAATACATCTTACTTGTATTATCAATCTAAACTACATTTTATAATTTTTCTATAATTTAATCCCTAAAATTGTAAATAAAAGTAATGATTAAATAAGTTAGTTACTCCTAAGGACTAAAATGATTAATTAGTCTCTATAATTTTTACTATTCTTAAATTATAAATTAAAATTTAAAAATCTTATAGTTTTCACAGCTACACAAAAATTAATTTCAATATTTCAAATTTTAAATTTAAGTAACTAAATAACATATTTGAAATTAAACAAAAATTATAATATCAAACAAAGTCAATGGAGATATTCATGTATTGTAACTCAAAATTGACCATGATTTCAATTTCAATAATAAAATGAAGATATAAGACACTTATCTCAATGACATATTTTGACCTACAAACACTCAAATATAATTGCAGAGAATCATACACTACCAAAAACGTGACACAAGGAAAATGACTCACTTGTGCCGTCGTTGGAGAAGAAAAGGAGAAAAAAGAAAAGAAAGTGAGTTGGAAAGGTGAGGAAGAAGAACTTTTAAGTGCCCTATTCTAACAATTTTACATTAGATTATTTAAGGTCTAGCATGAACATCCACATTTACATTGTACCCTTATTTATGTTGACGTTTAGGTTGGACCTTGAAAAGTTTAACCTAAACAAGTTCAATTTTGTGACATAATAACACAATTTACACTAGAAAATATATATATATATATATATA
>Ga0209489_103102_pt1 | contig 32831 bp, 13 predicted proteins | sample SiratrowhiteBW_FD_187527 | JGI IMG/M metagenome (GOLD analysis project Ga0209489, IMG submission 187527) | Root nodule microbial communities of legume samples collected from California, USA - Siratro white BW (SPAdes) (version 2) | ecosystem: Host-associated > Plants > Roots > Nodule | place...
TTTAAATATAATATAGTATATATATATATATATATATATATATGTATATAAAATAACTAAATTACACTAATAATAATATATAAGGACTTAATTAAAAATAATGACAAAAACAAAAATTAGTTTTAAATTTTATTTATTCATTCATTCAAATTCTAGGATTAAAACAACACATTCTCATGGCAGTGGATTTGAAAAAAAAAAGTAACACCACTGTAATACAAATTGTGAGAAAGGATTTTCAGATAATCTCAGCTTCTCTGTTTCTTCCATTTTGGCCTGCAAAAGATTCACATTGTGTCTCTGAAGAAGCTCTCTGTCTCTTATTACTCGCCAAAGGCGAAGGGAAAAGCCATCGATTGCTAACAAATTAGGAACAATGTCATTGTATGTTAAGGTAATATGTGCTCAACTTTTTCCAAGAATTTCTTACATAGTAAACTTTGTTGACTTTTATTGACTGTCTAACACTGAAGGGTGCCTATATAAACCTATGTTGTTTCAAAATGCTTATGAATAAAAATCGTACCTTGTTTTCTCTTCCCCTCTCTCTTAGTGGTTTGATTGTAACCTTCCATTAGGGTTACCTTGTGGTGTTGTTGGGGTTGTTCGGTTCTTTTTGGGAGGACCCTCGATTCCCTTGATTGCTGGTGTTGGAAACTTAACCGTTTCTATGAAAGAAACGTTGCTTGCAAGAATTGATTACTCAGAGGTCTGGAGAGTAATTTCGGTTTGCATGATGATAGGGGATCCAGAGGAGCAAGATCAAGTTCTTCCTGTGTTTAAAGCACTTATGCTTTTAAAGCAAAAGAAGTCAGTGGTTGAATATCATCTATGAACAACGGATACTCATAGAGACATTGATTCGACACCGACATTGACACGTATAATTTTCAAAATATAACACACTTTTATATATATATATATAGAGTCTAAATATTTTTTTTTATATATAAGATTTTTTTTTTATTTTTATAATAAATTTATAAATTTTTAAAAAATTATTATATTGATCCTTTTAAAATTATATTGAAACTGTAATAGAATTATTAGATATTTAAAATAATATGAGACACGTAACTTAAAATACTTAAAATGAATGGAGTGTACGAGCTTCATAGAATATCATTTTCAATAATTACAAAATTGAATCTAAATGACAAATATCTTTTTAAGTTGCTTTTTAGTGGGTTAAAGAAGGAAATAAAGATGATGACCCTATAATTAGGCATGTTTTGTCGTGGTTATTTTTGGAGGTGTTTTCTAATTTTCTCCCCAGCCCAATTGAAAATTTGGAAGAAAATTGAACAAAAGAGAGATGTCTTATGAGATTTTAAGTCAGCAGATATGTATTTTACCGATCAGGGAAAATAAAGTGTTCCATTTCCTTAGAGTCACATCTAGTAAATGAAAATGCTCCATGAATTGTCTGATTCTCATTATATTTCTAAGGGCTAAAAGCTTCAGGAGACTTCTTTGAACAGTAGAAACTGAAAAGCATGCTTTCTATACAGATATTGGGTTTGGAGGAAGATATAAATAGGCTCACATTATTCATGTGGCAGGCACAAAAGGGAAGGTACTCTTTTCGTTATTTTTATGTTTTATATTCATTTTATCAATTTGTTGGAAAGTCACTTCAGACATTTTTTTCCTTCAAAATTCAAGAACAAATAATTATTATGAACATTATATAACTTTAAACAAGTTGGTGCTTGTCTTTGATGGTTGAAATAAAGAGGTTACACAACAGGTATTCAACTAATCTATAGTTGTCAGGTATCCAACATGACAGTAAGCACATCCCTAATATTCATATTATCTTTAATTTCCCCCCTTTTGTAATGGATTACTTGCAGGGTTCAACATGCATATTCTGTGAGGCAATCTTAAGGGAGTGTGGCTTTCGCACTGGAGTTTTCACATCCCCTCACCTAATTGACGTGCGGGAACGACTTCGTATTGATGGGTTAGTAATTGAATGAACTAACTTGTCTAGATGTCTGATACAGTATCGGCATTCCATCGATCTATTTTTTCTGTCACATTTTTTAATAGTCTTTTTCTCACTCACTCCCACCTGCACATGATACACACACCTACCTCTCCTTTACCATAGTGCATGAACGTATGGAACAGATATATGGCTGATGCTGGTAAACCACCGTATAGCAAAAGTTTAAAGCTTTTCACCCAATACAACTTTAAAAAAATTGGAGTGAGATAAATTTTTAGCTGCAAGATATTTCAATTATATATGTTCATAAGAAATACCATATTTTTTTGTCCATGATGAATGGGAGGGTAGTTCATGCGAGCATCTCTGAACCTTATTGGCCTGCATACTCATTATCTTGTCAGTAAAACCATTACCTAATATTAAGTTTAAACTTCAAACAGAAGAAGCAACTGGGCTACCTATTTTTTGAGATGGAAAAAGAACGGCATTTTCCTTCTAAAAGTAGGAAATATGAATTTTCAAATGGAATTCTTTTAATATTCATGAAAAATAGTCGGTGCCAATTTGTTTTGCACAGTAGTGCAATTAGCCGTTTAGCTGAAATTTCCACCTGCATCTATTTTTGGAAATTGTATAGGATTAAATTTTGACTTGTTATTATCTCTGTAGGATGGACATATCCGAAGTCAAGTTTTTACAGTATTTCTGGGATTGTTGGAATCAATTGGAGGTATTATTTATTACATTTTTATGACCCTTGGACTTGTGAAATCTATGTATTTATCTTAGGATCCAAGCATTGCTTTAAGCTGCAATGCATCACTGTTGCTTGTATTTATACTTAATAGAGGAATTGGCTATTACAGAAATTTTGGCCTTCTGATAATATACTAATAGTAACCCAAAAACAGAGCTCACTTTCAATGTACGGAAAGAGCTAAAAGCCTTTCTCTTTGCTTGATAGGATATAATGGGCCAGTTTGTTAAACTTAAAATAAGTGTTTTTAAAATAAGCAATTTTTAAAAAATACCTATTTGTGAAGAAGCAGATAGGATTTGCTTCTTAAAAAAGCAGAAAGCTGCTTATTTTTAAAATAAGTACATTAAAAAAACACAAAACAAAGCAGAAATATGTTTTTTTATTAGAAGTTCACTTTTCTAAATAAGAACGGACAAACTGGTCCAATATCTACTAGAACATAAGTGAAAAGTCATGAAAACAGAAATGGAAATGCGGAGAGACTGCAAGAACTTCAAGGGGTTTGATTTCTCCCTTCTGAAACCTCACTCACTAATCTGTTTATTGGCCCCACCTGCCTTGTGAACTGGTTGGTTAAATTGTACCTCCTTTGCATTCTACCTCGATAGCTTGTAATCAACTGCTGCTATTCCTTTCTGTATTGGTTAGATTTCATCTTAAAAACCCATTAAGGCTTTGTTTGGTTGAGAGAATGAATTTGAGAAAGTGGATTTGAAAGAATTTGAGTAGATTGTGTGTGGATGATAAGGTTGTTTGAATTAATGGATCGATGGTAAGATTTGAAGGGATTTGAGGAGAATGTTTATGAATGATTTGATAGATGTTATAGATTTTTTTTTTAATTAATATATTTGTGAAATTACTAATTGACCTTTGTGGAATAATTGACCTAACTGTATGTTACATGGCACGCACGAGTATATTGCAAGGGTTGTTTAGTAATTTTCAATTACATTTTTGTAAATCTCTTCATATGATGGAAAATCTAATTCTCCAAATCTTCATCAATCCATCCTCACAAATTAGTTCAACCAAACGCACTTGACCCACCAGCATCCATCCTCATGTAGAGTAGAACCACTCAAATTGGGTTCAACCAAACACAACGTAAGTGAAGTTGCCAACAAGTATATAAATGTACTTCTGTAATTGAGGCAGCCTATACTTTCCTATAAGGCCTCCGTCGATTGCTAGACTGGGCAATGCACAGTAGAGACAATGAAAACAATGAATTGAGCTTTAGGATGTGATACCATGTTAGGTTCCATCTTAAAACCAATTAGGTTAAATACATACGCTTTAGGGTGGGGGGTTATGAGCTATCTATGCCATTATTCTATTTGGGTCTTCTAAATACCATAAACCATTTTAGCTTTGTGGATAAAAATGGGGGATAGCTGTATTTGGGATTGAAAATATAACATAACTCAAAGCAAACTTCATGGCTATTATTTCTTGAAAAAAGTTTCTTAGTTTCGGAGTGAAAATTCTTGTGATAAGCCATTTTGCAAAATTGACCGCACATTTTGGATGAGTATGTAAAGGAATATAAATTGATTCACATTAGAAGTAATTTCTCCTTTTCTTCATTACCCGTTGATATTGATGAGAAATTGTGATTTTTGTAGAGTATATTTCAATTTTAATAGTCAAATTATTTATGTTTCAGATGTAAAACCTTTTGTTAGAAGGCCTGATGTTAAGCAAGTATGTTTTAAAAGGAACTAGTTGGGCCACAGCTGGTGGGCCCATTTAGGGGTAGTTTTCTGTTATTAATTGTAATCCATATATTCATGATAAAAAGGAGGAATAATGAGATAGATACTGTTAGGCGACTTTTTCAGAATCACAAAGTTGAGTGGACTAGACCTCTAGAAATATTTGGAGTGTGTATCATTCTCATAGGCAAATATTCGCTATCATTAAAGTAAAAATTCTCTTTTCCTGCAATTTCTATGAAGAGTTCTATCATAACATAACCTAAATATATTATCCATGACATCTGGTGGCAGTTTCTTAATTCCTAAAGCTTTATTTCACAGGACAACACAACGCAGCAGCTTTCAATGCCCCCACTATTTCTGTTTCTTACTATATTGGCATTCAAAATATTTATATCTGAACAGGTAAACCGTGTGTATCAGATTGTTATTGAGTTTCTTAGTTAATGGTCCTTGTAAATATTCTGTATATCCTTGTTAGCAGTAGCATTATGTGAAAGATTTGATATGATGTATGTACTTGTCATTTTATGAAATTTTCATAAGCCACTAACCAATGATACTTTTACTTGTATTGTTTTGGAGGTGTAAGATTAAGTTCTGAATAATTCAGTACCAAACCAAACCAGTTTGTTCATGCTTTCTAATTCTAAAATATTCTTATGCTATTGCTAGTATACGTCTTTACCTTTATTTCCCTGCAGAATGTTGTTGCATCCGGAACATCTGTTTTCTTCTCTAATGAATGTTGTCATAAAGGAAATTACTCTTTGTTACCGTTCATACTTTTTTATAGTAAAAAATAAAATAAAACATAAATTAGGCGGGAGAACCTCTAGGCTTAAATACCATCTCCAAGTAGTTAATCTTACTCAATGAGAAACTCTTAACATTCTCACCCCCTTAGGAGCCGACGTCCAGGTAGCTTCACTCTATTGACACTAACCCAGCGGTGACCCTTTTCTCCTTAAGATTTACTCATCTATTAGTATTCGGTTTGGACCTTAATCTAGACTTTAGGTAACTTTTTCCACAACACAACTCTCAATGAAAACACCAATTGTTAGGACTTAAGCACAAAAGTAGATCTCAACCCAAAAGACTAGTCCATTAGGTGAGAGAAACTCTTGGTTTAGATACCACATCAACTAGCTTCTCCTATTCAATGTGGGACTCCTAAACTAACAAAATTATTGAGCTATTACTGTTTCATTATAAGAATTTCTTGCTATCTCTACAGGGATGGATTACTTTTTCATCTCGGATGCCATGTGTTTTTTCATGTTATTTCTATCTAAAACTATCACGATGATTCTTAAATTAAATGGCTTTGAAAACTATGTTCTTCATCATTTGCTAATAATCTAAGTTGAAATCCAACAAATATTCTATTTTCTCTGATCATAATATCATTTTTGTGTTCATATATGTGTATTTACATCTTGATAAATTATTATATTTTGATTCAGGAATCCTTTTTTCAACCTTTAGCCTTCATAGGCTGTACCTTCTATTTTGAGTATAATGTGCTTCAAGTTCATACCGAAACAGCTGCGTGGGTATTATTGTACTTTCATCCATGTAATGCAGAATTAAAATAAGAAACCTCAATATAATGTAAAAAACATAACATCTTAATCATAGATAATCAAGGTACCTTACGAGTCCTTAAAAAGATAAGTCTCTTGCAGGAGATTTCTTTACTTTATCGTGGAAAACTAAAGGTCCTAAATATACTACTAAATCTGTAAAAATAAAATATAAGTTTCCTTTCTTGTTCCATGCCCTTCTTAATTTGAAAACATTTTAGAATAATCAAGTGAAACAATAGTCTTAGCAGTACCCTAGTGACACAACATGACATACTTCTCATATACAACAACATTTATAAACATGGTGTATTCAATATCTCATCATATATAAATCATGGCATCATTCTCATAGTTGTCGTGACCTCTCTCTCTTAGCATTCATTAGTTTCTCTTCCCTTTTTTTCATCCTATCGACATGTTTGAGCTCCTAATTTCATGTAGCAATCCCCTTTAGTCATACATCCTTCTTCCTTTGCTAAGATGGACTGTTTGAGAACCGAAAGATGCACCACCTTTTGAGGACTGAAGGTGACAGACTGTTGTCAAAGAGAATGTTTAGTCTTACTCTTCTAATCAACATTCTTTAGTCATCATTTGAGGTATGAAGGGCTTACTACCCATCGCTTACCAAAGTACAACCTTTCATATTTCATATACAATCACATAATCATTACTTGACATACTTCCCCCCCATATACGGCCATAAACATCACTATTTATGAGGTTTCAAATGGAACAAATATAGTTCTAGGGATTTTGAATTGGCAAAAGAGTTTGCTCTCGTGAACATTGACTGACACTTTATCTTGAAAATTGGCTGCAAGTTTCATGCCCATGAACTCTGACATACTCTATATCTTCAGCTTCTAACCTCAAATGTTATGAATGGCTTCCTAACCACCCAAATCATAATATTGAACACGTATAACAATTCAAAACATATACCTCATCAAAATCTCTCTCCCAATCCCGCAATCATACATTATCTTGCAATTAACATGTGAAATCTCTATTGAACACTAATCATGGCAGATTCATTCAAATCACATAGCAAGTAGATCAACAACCATGGTGAAGGGGGAAACATGTTTACGAAACACAAAATACAATTCATACAATTATGGGGAAGGAGAAACGCACAACGGGCTGCAGTCTCCTGGGGATAATTGACTAACGACCAAGGGGTGCCTAGTTCCTTCTCTCCTCTCCTTGCCGCTAAACTTTTCCTTTTGTCTTCTCCTTTCATATTTCCCATTAATGTAAAATGGGAGAAAGTGAGGGGGTTAGGGTTTATAATCTTATCCCCTTGGGCCCTAGTGGCCATTCTTTTGATAACATATTCCTTTTAACTTAAGTCTACAATTAAACTATTAGCTAAATCCTCTTAATGGCATTTACTAATTTTACTATTGTTCCTTGAAGGCTTTTGAATAGATGGTTAAATTGTAGGGCTTTACTTAAGGAGATGAAGTTTAAAGTTTCACACATATTTAGAGGGGCTGATAGATGTGTTGACTTACTTGCAGCACAAGGTATTGCTTGTCAAATTTATAGTTGATGGGATCTTATGCCTTCTTTTTGTAGTATTCATTTCTTTAGGGACACATCATTTACCTTTTTGTAGGTTTGTTTTGTTTTTGTTGATGGGTTTGGTTTGACTTTCCCATCATGTATAGTTCTTTTTTTTCTCTTTTAATAATATCTAAGTATGCCCAGATGAATGATGTTGTCTAGGGTGTCAACCTAGTTGAGATTGTAGATGGCATAGTGATGCTATTGCATACTTGCTTTTATTAAAAAGAAATATTAAAATACCTACCTCTTTATTAATATTACTTATTAACTAATATAGCAGGATGTTACACATACAATTTTTTGGCTTTTACCTGCAGTTTATTGCTTACTAATATTTACTTATCCGCTCTGCTGTATTCTTTATTCTTCTTTTTCTCCACTTTTTTTACACTGCTAATTCATTAAATGGCTCCCATTCATAGGTTGATGCTGCCATTATTGAAGTTGGACTGGGAGGCAAAGGAGACTCAACTAATGTGGTACGCATTTGATGTATGGTATCACAGATTTTTTTCTTAAATATTGTTGTTAACAACACTTTTTGTTTAATATATTTTCTTGAACTAATAAAGGAAAAGTGTTTAAAGAAACTGCAACCAGTTGCATATGATTTATGACTAATACATTTAAAAATGACTATAAACTTTCAGATCAAAGAGCCCATTGTTTGTGGCATTACATCTCTTGGCATGGATCATACTGAAATATTGGGTGTGTATGTCTCATTCTTTTTGATGCTTTGCGTGTTGTTTACTCAAAAAAATTAACACGTTCCTGTGTTGGGAATGTGATTTCCACCATCCATATAAAGTCTCATTTTTATTCTTCATTTTCTGTGTTTTTTCTTCAACAATGAATTGACCACAATATGGAAAAAACGTATTTAAATTAGTACATCTATGCAGGAGATACTCTTGGACAGATTGCTTCACACAAGGCAGGGATTTTTAAGGTATTAAAATTCTACTCAACCAACCAAACTTGCACATTGATTTTTATGGAAATCAGCTGATTGTTGTAGTAGTTTTATTCTATTTGTGATTGTATGTTCCCTCCTCACCTTCCCTGTTTGCTTTATCTTCTGGTAAATTGATCTCTTCCCTATTCTTGAAGCCTAAAGCTCCTGCCTTCACAGTACCACAACCTCCTCAAGCAATGGATGTCATCCTTGAGAGAGCCAAAGAACTCATGGTAATCATTTTTCTCAATCCCATCATCTATTATAGATTGCCTCAGGGAAAGAGCACTACGAAATTGCCTCTTACCAATACGAATACCAATTTCTTTTATTATGGTCCGAAGCTCCTATGCTCTCCTTGACTGAGCATGTTGTTTATAAAATATTACTAGAAAGTAAGACACCATAAAACTTAAAATTCTCCATTACTAGTTTTTTTTTTAAAATCTAGATTAATTAAAGATCTGAATCTGATGTAGCTTGAGCTTCGGCTGTCACTATGTATGTGATACATTTATTACATATAAAAATGCCAGCCATTGCGTGATGCTCACATCTGGTGGAGTCTAGGAAAGGTAGAAGTATGATTTTGCACCCCTGCTAGTCGAGAGGCTATTTCCAGGATTTGGATTTGGATGTGACCTTACGTTGTGTATGCATAATAAATTGCTTGAGGAAAAAATATGTTTCATGAAATAGTAAGCTTAGAAGTGCCACTTGTTTATGCCATACATGCTATATGATTGTTATGATTTTTGAAAGGCATGGCAGCAGAGCAGAATGGGGAGTCAGGAGCTGGTTTTGCTCCCTTTGTCCCCATCCTCTACAAGGTCAGGGTGAGTATGGAAAAGGTGAGGATGGAATTTTAAGGGGTGTTTACTTTAAGCATTTTTTTTTTTTTTTGTTTCCGTTTTCAAAGAAAATGAAAGCTCAAACTGAAAGAACTTTTGCTTGAAGATAAAAAACATTTTCAAAGATTTTTTTTTTTTCAAAACAGGCTAAAACTTAAAAATAAAAAATTGTTGACATTTTTTATTCTGTGTGCTCCTGTCATGAGCCTTTAATCACTGCTACTAGGACCCTGCAAAATCATTACTTCCACTAAACTCTTTAACGGTTCCTGTCACGAACTCATTTGATGGTTCCTGTCATGAACCATCAGCAGCATCATTTGATGCAACATTTTTGCCATCGGACAACCATAAACTCTAGTGCAGAGGCTAGTTAGTGACATGTCAAGTTTTCGACACGGGAGCTAGTTAATGACAATCATGGCCCTAAGTATTTTAGAAAATACAAGAAATACATGGAAGCGGGGGCAACAGTGGTTGGCAATACAAAGGTGAAGGAGCAGTGATGTGTCAAACAAGAAATTGAAAATGAAAACAATACAAATGTTTTCACAAACCAAACATACACGTATTTTAGATGAAATGAAGTACTGACTGTATTTTAGAGCGCTGATTTAGGCCTGCGATCATGCAAGCATGCCGGAGCATGTGCAACCTCAGATGAGCATATGAGATTCTTTATTGTTAATGCTATTGATTGTTTGGTTATTTTGAATGGCTGAAGGTTCCCCTGGAAGTGGCTGAACCGTTTGACTGTAAACAAATAAAGGGATTAAAGCTTGGTTTATCTGGTGATCACCAATTCTATAAAGCTGCTCTTGCAGTCTCACTTTGTAGATGCTGGCTTCAGAGAACAGGGAACTGGGGAGAAAAATATCAAAATGTTGGTTAAACCTCTACTTTGGGTTCATGCATGCATTAAAATCTTAAACACAATGGCAATATCAGCATTAAATGTCTTTTGTAAGAATTTTCAGAATGAGTTCCTTGTCAGTCAGATTTGAACACTTTAGGATGGATTAGCCAGTAATTTTTTTTCCACTGCTCTGATAATTGTTTTTTTCATTTTGAGATTTTTCAGACTGATTTTCTTTCATCGTTTGATGATCTAGTGTGGATATGTTTATATTCCTGTCTACACTATAAATCATTTTCAGCTAACTTTTTCCACTGTATAATAGCATTTCCAGGATTCTAATTTGCCAGATGAATTTATCAGAGGCCTTTCAACTGTGCATTTTCCTGGAAGGGCTCAGATTGTTTATCCTCTCCTCCAAATTCCCACTGCTCAGAAATCGTGTCCAAAAATTGTGGAGAGTTGATATTTTATTTGGATGGAGCTCATAGCCCAGAGAGCATGGAGGCTTGTGCAAAGTGGTTCTCTAATGCTGTAGAAATTCCATCAAATTTGCCTTTTGAGGTGGAAAATGCATATGAATCGTCAGAAAATGGTCACATACTACACAAAGGCAATACCTTGGGGCAGTTTGAGAAATCTTTTAAGCGGGTAGATATTCTTAAAATTATTAATTGTTCCAGAGATTCCTGGAGACTAACCATTTGCTGTTTGTCACAGTATATGCTTTCCTGGATGCTTCTTCCCTCGTTTTTATAATTTATTTATACAGTTCTCAACTGACATGTTTAATTGTTATCAATATATTTTCTTGAGATTTCTTGAATCTGACAAAGTTTGACATGAAATTCTTTTTTTTTTTATCATTTATTTCATTATTAATTCTCTCCTAATATTCAGCATTGATTAATTGTAGATTCTCCTATTCAATTGCTTAGATGTGAGAAATCCCCATATTTTGCTTCCACGGCTGATGAATACATGTGCTTCTTCAGGTATTCCTACTTCAAAGCACCTCATATTTTGCTATTTTCACCCTCTACTAAGAAAGGCTATCTTATGTGTGACTTGCGACTTTACCTTGTTTTTCTTACATATAAAAGCTGTGACTGGATTTAAAAATAAATTAGACAGCGCATTGAACCTTCTAGCATATCAGAGTGAGTTGACCCTCTTGACATGGTGTTCAAATGTGTTTCCAATATATTTTATGTGAAATGCTGCATTACATCATGTTTAGATAATCTGCTAAAAGAAAATGCTTGAAAATAAGAATGGTGTGACTAAGTAACATTTTATTGCTTCAGTATCTTAGAATTTGTTTGTGTATAGATACTTATGAATTGCACCGCACTAATGCAATCACATTTGATTTATAGGTATTCATTTCTCAAGAGCACTTTTTGTCCCAAATATGTCAAAATATAGTAAGGTTACTTCTGGTGCATCAGTTATTTCTTCTGATCTCCATGGCATAGATCTGTCGTGGCAATTTAGCCTCCAAAGAATTTGGGAGAAGATTACAGATGGGAAAGGTACGCCCTGTCTTTGCAGCTTGTAACATGTTTGTTGTCTCTAGGGACTTCTCTGTGATGTCGTTATGCTTGTCTTGATCATATTGTCTTTCCTACAGCATCATGAGGCAATAACACTGTCAAATATCAATGTTTTAGAATGAAATGAAATTATATTGGTAAAATCCCTAATGGCCAATCTGTATCAGTGTGATAGTAGAACAGACAATGGGAAAAATTTACAAGAATGACTGAATGAACTCACATCTATTCAAGAGTCTCGTGTGGCCCACCCAAAGGCAATGTTCGCCAACTAACTTCCCCTATCATCTGCTGCCTCCACTTTTATAACAGCCTAACTATTACCTATTTTAACTGGTTATAAAGCCTATTCTCTATTGTGAAGTTCTAATGAACTGTCTTATCCTAACATCAACTTTTTCATCATCTTTTTCTTTTGCTTAATCATGCTGTGGAATGGGGCTAGCTATATGGATTATAAGTTTACTTCTCATAAAAGTAAAGCTGTAACTTTTTTGGTGCTTCATCATGTATCGAATAAAGTGGTCTCAACAATGCACATATGGATAACAATGTCGTTCACATATACATTGAGATAGATGCATCCTTGGGGAAAATGACAATGACACAAAGAATGATCAACATCACTTTGTATCATTCCAAACTACTGGATGACAGTTGGAAAACACCCAAACCATGCATGGGGTGATTGCTTGAGGCCATTTAGGGCCTTGCATAAACGACATACCGTATCAGCTGACTCCCTTTGAGCAACACAACCAGGAAGTTGCTCCATGGATGGCCACAAGTGGCAAAAATTTATTTTACTAGTGGCATAAAGCAATGGTTGATGAATGGCCTCAAGCAACATTTGGTGCCAGGGCATGCGGTTAGGGGGCATGCATGGGTGGTTCGTGTTGGCGTTTGGATGGTTGGATAGTTCGGTGGGCACAATCCCAACCTTGTGTTTACCAAAGAAAATGGTGGTCTCTAGAAAACATATCAGAAATGGTGTCGAAATGGTGAACACAAACATAGGAGAAAGGTTTGCCAAAAAATAATCGTCCAGAGATAGTAGGTCTATTAGAGTAACATGGTTTTGAAAAAAAAGTCTCTAGAGACCACGTTAAATTATACAAAAGAGACAAACATTGAGCTAAAGCTATGTGTGTTCTATATATGGTACAAATGCTTTATTTTTGTAAAAAGGAAATCAATACAATAAATAAAGGAGATTTGATATCCTCTCTTCTTTATTTCTATAATTATAATCTGTTCTTTATTTCTATAATTATAACTATACACACAAACACACTTCCTTCTATATCCTTATTATCTTGTAAACTAAGTGGAAAATATTTCCAGTGGAAATTCAACCAAAAGATGAGACAGAAGATAATGCTCTAGATGTGATAGCCAATTGCCTGATGAAATTAGTTAGACAGCCCATTATGCTAGGTGTTGCCTTAGAGGACAAAGCTTAACTTTTCTGACCTGAGCCTTATTTTGTTTATCTGCAGAAATAACCGCTCCAATTGAAACGGATTTCAAGATAGATAGCAACGACCTCGTGCCACCTCCCGACTTTCTTAATGATAATGCTTCGGATGGTGATTATTCTCATAACTCCTTTGAGCGCAGTGCAGTAATACCTTCATTACCATTGGCAATCAAATGGCTGCAGGACTGTGTCAAAGAACACCCTTCCACAAGACTTCAGGTAACAATGACGTGGATGCTACTTGGTTCTTATATTTGACTTGGCTAAAGGATGGTTAGTAGATACTCCTTAGTTGGTGCTAAGTCTCAAATTTTTTATCTGATCAGTAAGTTAAATTCCATTAACTATAAAATTTTACTTCACCCTTTTCTCTCCCTTCTGCAGAGGTGTCTCATTGGTGTATGACACCTCGTCTTGTTCAACCATGTTCCTAAAAGTCAACTTCATTCTGTTATTCTGGTTAACCACTGGTTCCTATAGTTTGTCTTTTGAAGGAGAGTGGTGCTTCCTTTTGCCTTTTTTCTACCTAGTAATGGGACAGAAAAAGTGTTGCTCCCAATCTTTCCGGCCATCTACCTATAATACTACGTTTATTACACTGAGCCAATTCTTACCAATGGTTTCAGGTTCTTGTCACTGGATCGCTGCATCTTGTTGGAGATGTCCTAAAGCTCTTGAAAAGAGATTTAAATAGAAGAATATAAGTCCTGCCTTGGCTAAACTCATTCTTTCAATCCTTTAAGAGACATTGAGGTCATGTGATTGTTCTATGGTGTGACAAAGTTTCATTCTTTACAATTCTGACCAATTATGTGCGTACTTACCACACCATCTCCTGAATGCTAAAAGGTAGGCAAAAAGAAATAAGATTTGTTGTTTATGTTGGTTCTTTGGGTGAATGAAGTGAAGTAATAATGTTGGTTTTGCTAACATGATCTGTGATGTGATATGTCACTCTTTATTATGTTTTCCACTTGCATGTACGTAGAGATTAAATTGAACTATAATGTTTAAGTAAACATTATGATTTACTTTTATTCAAAAAGTTCTTATCTTTTCCTTTCTTCTTCATCTTCTTTTTCTTTGAATTTCAATAAAACATTCTTTAGTAAACTTCTAAATTTATAATACTCATCTTCATCTTCTCTTTCTTCTTGTTCTTCATATTATAATATTTCAAGTGTTAAGTATTATAGTTTAACATTTAATTACTTCATATAATAAATTTGCATTATTGAAGTATTAGTTGATCAAAGTGCTATGATTTGAAATCTGATGTAACTGGTTGGATAAGTGACTAGAACTTCACAATGATAGAATAAAATATCAATTAGTACATACACAAACCAAACAATTCAGAAAGTTATTTGTAGGGATTTGTACTTACAACTACCGAAAATAAAGAAATTGTCCAACACTGATTTTTAGTTTCATTTCTCCCTCCTACTTACATCACTTGAATGAGTTTCATTTGCGTGTCATATCCAAACAAAATATCTATAACTTCTAGCATCATTCCAACAAAATATTCGTAATATTAGACATAGATAGTAAATAGAATCATTGCCAAAAATGTAAAGAAGAAAAATTTGTTTAAGTATTTCAATCAATTTAATTAAATATATAGTGAACATATTGGAATCTTTTTAATATAGAACACGTATTCTTATACAACAAGAAAACATTTCTTACTTAATATAACGAAGCTGTCTGAGACACAACGATTACCTGGTTGCTCACACTATGATTTTATATATTTGAAATATTAATACATAAATTGCATTTACTAAGACTAGATAACTCTCAAAATATACAAATGGATAGAGTTATTTATAGTAAGTTATACAAATGAGTAGAGTTATTTATGGTAAGTTAAAAAAATTATTTTTTTAGACGAGAAAACTAGAAGACAATATTTTATACCGACAATTCTAACTTCTATTTATTTGCTATTTCAAAAATTAGTTCTCATTTCGTTACTCTCTCTTTTAAAGTAGTCATTATGACTGATGTTCATATTTCTTTTCTTCAAATTTAGTTTTTGTTTCATTTGTTGTTTGTTTAACTTGATACTAAATGTTTTGTTTGAGGTTGGTGATAAGTATTAGAAAGGTTGGTTGATACTAAATGTTTTGTTGTTCATTTTTTTTATAGCTTAGATGAAAAATGTTTTTATTTGCACTAATCAAATCTTGTGATCTTACTAATATATTTAGATTATGTATTTCATAAGAGAAAAGTGATTTCTTTCAAATTATGTAATACATTATTTAAAAAGTATTCTAACTTATAACAATAATTTGATTTTAGAAATTGTGCTATGGATTGTAATCCATAAGTCAAAATTATTGTGATACATAAGTCAAAATTATTGTGATACATATTGTATATTCACATATCACTAAAGATACTTACATATGACACATAATCCATAAGTCAAAATTATTGTGATACATATTGTATATTCACATATCACTAAAGATACTTACATATGACACATGATTAAATATCATGATTTTGTTAAATAAATATTTACATTCTAAAATATATCACAAATAAATCCTAACAACATAATCTTCTCTCATACGATGAGACTCTCCTTCTTTCATACGACGAGACTCTTCGTAAATCTTACAAAATCAACTTAGCACTCAAGGCACAACCTTATCTTTTTCGAGATATCATCTATATACACTACTTAAGAGTTTAAATTGTTCCAAAACATATATATGCAATATGAACCTCACAAAGCCAACTTAGCACTTAGACACAATCTCGTCTTTTTCGAAACATAATATATATACATACATAAGAGTTCAAATTGTTGCAAAACATATATATATATATATATATATATATATATATATATATATATATATATATATATAACATGGACACATTAAAGTGATAATCATCTCATCAAAAATAAAGTGAAAATTATTAATCTTCTTTACCACCTCTTAGTAAAAACAAAATTCAATTCTTTATTAATCATCATCTTATAATCGATATTGTAAAATAAGAAGCAAATATAAATGCAACAACCTCATGATTTTTAACAATATATTCTAGTCAAACTAATACTTCATCTCTTACCATGAATTTACAATTTAGTAATGTATGTAATAATAATCTTTTAACATTTTATCTTTAAAAATACAGGAAGGTTTTAACTTGGTCCTAGAATTTAAATAAATTAAAATAAAACTTTTACAAGTAACTTTTATCTCTTACACTGTAGGAAATCCTTATATATTATAATTAAAATGTAATATATCTATATTGTTATTAAAATAAAATTTAATATTCATGTGAGAACTAAATTACACTTTTTAATGATATAATATTATTAAAATGCAATTTAGTATGTGTATGTTCATAAAAACTAAATTACACTAATAATAATATACAATACTTAATTGAAATTAATGACAAAAACAGAAATTACTTTTAAATTTTATTTATTTATCCATTAACATTCTAGGATTAGAACAAGTTGAACATGACACATTGTGATGGTCGTGGGTTTAAAAAATTGGTTCAATCCTAAATGTGTGAACCTCACTCTGTAATTCAGATAATCTCAGCTTCTATGTTTCTTCCATTCTCTTCTCACAGTGAGCCTCTCACTCTCTCTCACTTGCATTGCAGGGCCTGCAAAAGCTTAACATTGTGTTTCTGAAAATCTCTTGTGACTTGATGTTTTAGGATTTATATATAAGACATCATCTGAAGAAGCTCTGTTTCATATGGAAAACGACGTCGTCACCAATGGGCAAAAGCAAAATTTGGCATCGTCTTCGTTCGAAGCTGCCATGGAGAAGATTTCATCTCTTATTACTCGGCAAAGGCGAGGGGAAAAGCCACCGATTGCTAACAAATTAGAAATAATGTCACTGTATCTCAAGGTAATAAATGCTCAATTATTTTGCGACAATTTTGATGGTGCTTTGTTACATATTAAACTGTGTTAGCTTTTATTGTCTGTCTAACAGCTAAGCAACAGTGAAGCGGTGCCTATATAAACCATAGAACGTGCTGTTTCAAAATGCTTATCAATAAAAGTCGTAACCTTCCATTAGGGTTACCTTGTGGAGTTGTTGGGGTTGTTCGGTTCTTTTTGGGAGGACCCTCGATTCCCTTGATTGGTGGTGTTGGAAACTTAACCGTTTCTATGAAAGAAACGTTGCTTGCAAGAATTGATTACTAAGAGGGGTCTGGAGAGTAATTTCAGTTTGCCTCTTGTGTGTGGAACTACACTGTGCAAAGTATTTTCTCATACATAATACTTCGGATGAATTCAGTATTAAGTTAGCCATTGTACATTTTGGAAGGCAAAACATTGAGGCATACAGTCCGCGAAATATTGTCCAGAATTCTTTCCACTTTCTTGGTTTGAATTCAACAAATTTTGTTCAGAATTCTTTCCACTTTCTTGGTCTGAATTCAACAAATTTTGTTCAGAATTCCTTCCACTTTCTTGGTCTGAATTCAACAAATTTTGTTCAGAATTCCTTCCACTTTCTTGGTCTGAATTCAACAAATTTTGTTCAGAATTCCTTCCACTTTCTTGGTCTGAATTCAACAAATTTTGTCCAGAATTCTTTCCACTTTCTTGGTCTGAATTCAAAAAACAACTCAGTGATCGATTTGATGATATTTGTAATGATCTGATGACAGAACTTCTGCGTTTAAAGCAAAAGAAGTCGGTGGGTGAATATCATTGATTCAATAATTACAAAATTGAATCTAAATGACAAATATCTTTTAAGTTGATTTCTTGGTGAGTTAAAGAAGGAAATACCGTGGGTGAATATCATTGATTCAATAATTACAAAATTGAATCTAAATGACAAATATCTTTTAAGTTGCTTTCTTGGTGGGTTAAAGAAGGAAATACAGATGATGACCCTATAATTAGGCATGTTTCGTCTTGGTTACTTTTGGAGGTGTTTTCTAATTTTCTCCCCAACCCAATTGAAAATTTGGAAGAAAATTGAACAAAAAGGAGTTGGGTTGTGAGATTTTAAGTCAGCAGACTTGAAATTGTTTATGTATTTTACCAATCAGGGAAAATAAAGTGTTCCATTTCCTTGGAGTCACATCTAGTAAATGAAAATGCTCCATGAATTGTCTGATTCTCATTATATTTCTAAGGGCTAAAAACTTCAGGAGACTTCTTGGAACAGTAGAAACTGAAAAGCATGCTTTCTATACAGATATTGGGTTTGGAGGAAGATATAAATAGGCTCAACATTATTCATGTGGCAGGCACAAAAGGGAAGGTACTCTTTTCGTTATTTTTATGTTTTATATTCATTTTATCAATTATCAATTTGTTGGAAAGTCACTTCAGACATTTTTTTTCCTTCAAGATTCAAGAACAAATAATTATTATGAACATTATATAACTTTAAACAAGTTGGTGCTTGTCTATGATGGTTGAAATAAAGAGGTTACACAACAGGTATTCAACTAATCTATAGTTGTCAGGTATCCAACATGACAGTAAGCACATCCCTAATATTCATATTATCTTTAATTTCCCCCCTTTTGTAATGGATTACTGGCAGGGTTCAACATGCATATTCTGTGAGGCAATCTTAAGGGAGTGTGGCTTTCGCACTGGAGTTTTCACATCCCCTCACCTAATTGACGTGCGGGAACGATTTCGTATTGATGGGTTAGTAATTGAATGAACTAACTTGTCTAGATGGGTGACAACTAACTTAGCTAGATGTCTGATACAGTATCGGCACTCCATCAATCTATTTTGTCTGTCACATTTTTTTATAGTCTTTTTCTCAATCACTCCCACATGCACATGATACACACACCTACCTCTCCTTTACCATAGTGCATGAGCGTATGGGACAGATATATGGCTGATGCTGGTGAACCACCGTTAGCAATACTTTAAAGCTTTTTACCCAATACAACTTAAGAAAACTGGAGTGAGATAAAATTTTGGCTGCAAGATATTTCAATTATAAATGTTCATAAGAAATACCATATTTTTGTCCATGATGAATTGGAGGGTAGTTCATGAGAACATCTCTGAACCTTATTGGCTGCATACTTATTATCTTGTCGGTAAAACCATTACCTAATATTAAGTTTAAACTTCAAACAGAAGAAGCAAGTGGGCTACCTATTTTTTGAGATGGAAAAAAACGGCATTTTCCTTCTGAAAAGTAGGAAATATGAATTTTCAAATAAAATTCTTTTAATATTCATGAAAAATAGTTGGTGCCAATTAGTTTTGTACAGTAGTGCAATTAACCGTTTAGCTGAAATTTCCACCTTCTGCACCTATATTTTGAAATTGTATAGGATTAAATTTTGACTTGTTATTATATCTGTAGGATGGACATATCAGAAGACAAGTTCTTACAATATTTCTGGGATTGTTGGAATCGATTGGAGGTATTATTTATTACATTTTTATGACCCTTGGACTTGTGTGAAATGAAATCTATGAATTTATCTTAGGATCTAAGCATTGCTTTAAGCTGCAATGCAGCACCGTTGCTTGTATTTACATTAATAGAGGAATTGGCTATTAGAGAAATTTTGGCCTTCTGATAATAGTAACCCAAAAACAGAGCTCACTTTCAATGTACGGAAAGAGCTAAAAGCCTTTCTCTTTGCTTGATAGGAGATAATGGGCCAGTTTGTTAAACTTAAAATAAGTGTTTTTAAAATAAGCAATTTTTGAAAAATCACCTATTTGTGAAGAAGCAGATACGATTTGCTTCTTAAAAAAGCAGAAAACTGCTTATTTTTAAAATAAGTACGATAAAAAAACACATAAAAAAGTAGAAATATGCTTATTTTACTGAAATTCACTTTTTTAAATAAGCACAGACAAACCGGTCCAATATCTACTAGAACATAAGTGAAAATTCATGAAAACAGAAATGGAAATGTGGAGAGACTGCAAGCATTTCAAGGGGCTTGATTTCTCCCTTCTGAAACCTCACTCACAAATCTGTTTATTGGCCCCACCTGCCTTGTGAACTGGTTGGTCATATTGTACCTCCCAATATGCCCATTGTACCTCCTTTGCATACTACCTCGATAGCCTGTAATCAACTGCTGTTATTCCTTTTTCTATTGGTTAGATTTCATCTTGAAACCCCTTAAGTGAAGTTGCCAACAAGTATATAAATGTACTTCTGTAATTGAGGGAGCCTATACTTTCCTAAAACGCCTCCGTGGATTGCTAGACTAGGCAATGCACAGTAGAGATAACGAAAACAATGAAATGAGCTTTAGACTTTGATACCATGTTAGGTTCCATCTTAAAACCAATTGGGTTAAGTATAGTTATCTGGCAAGTATATAAACCACATTCCAATAATTGAGGCTGGAAATGTGGGATTTTCCAATACTGTCATACACTTTAGTGGTGGGGGGTTATGAGATATCTATGCCATTATTTTATTTGGGTCTTCTAAATACCATAAACCATTTTAGCTTTGTGGATAAAAAAGGGGGATAGCTGTATTTGGGATTGAAAATATAACATAACTCATAGCAAACTTCATGGCTATTATTTCTTAAAAAAAATTTCTTAGTTTCGGAGTGAAAATTCTTGTGATAAGCCATTTTGCAAAATTGACCGCACATTTTGGATGAGTATGTAAAGGAATATAAATTGATTCACATTAGAAGTAATTTCTTCTTTTCTTCATTACCCGTTGATATTGATGAGAAATTGTGATTTTCGTAGAGTATATTTCAATTTTAATAGTCAAATATTTAGGTTTCAGATGTAAAATCTTTTGTTAGAAGGCCTGATGTTAAGCAAGTATGTTTTAAAAGGAACTAGTTGGGCCACCGCTGGTGGGCCCATTTAGGAATAACGAGATAGATACTGTTAGGCGACTTTTCAGAATTACAAAGTTAAGTGGACTACACCTCTAGAAATATTTGGAGTGTGTATCATTCTCATAGGCAAATATTCCCTATCATTAAAGTAAAGATTGTCTTTTCCTGCTATTTCTATGAAGAGTTCTATCATAACATAACCTAAATATATTATCCATGACATCTGGTGGCAGTTTCTCAATTCCTAAAGCTTTATTTCACAGGACAACACAACGCAGCAGCTTCCAATGCCCCCACTATTTCTGTTTCTTACTATATTGGCATTCAAAATATTTATATCTGAACAGGTAAACCGTGTGTATCATATTGTTATGGAGTTTCTTAGTTAATTGTCCTGCAAATATTCTGTTCCCTGTTAGCAGTAGCATTGTAGGGCTTTACTTAAGGAGACGAAGTTTAAAGTTTCATACATATATAGAGGGGCTAATAGATGTGTTGACTTACTTGCAGCACAAGGTATTACTTATCAAATTTATAGTTGATGGGATCTTTTGCCTTCTTTTCGTAGTATTCATTTCTTTAGGGGCACATCATTTACCTTTTTGTGGGTTTGTTTTGTTTTTGTTGATGGGTTTGGTTTGACCTCCCCATCATGTATAGTTTTTTTTTTTCTCTCTTTTAATAATATCTAAGTATGCCCAGATGAATGATGTTGTCTAGGGTGTCATCCTAGTTGAGATTGTAGATGGCATAGTGATGCTATTGCATACTTGCTTTTATTAAAAAGAAATATTAAAATACCTATTACCTACCTCTTTATTAATATTACTTACTAACTAATATAGCAGGATGTTACACACAATTTTTTGGCTTTTACCTGCAGTTTATCATTTACTAATATTTACTTATCTGCGGATGTTGTCATTCTTTATTCTTCTCTTTCTCCACTTTTTTATTTTTTTTATTTTTTTTTATCACTGCTAATATTTCATTTAAATGGCTCTCATTCATAGGTTGATGCTGCCATTATTGAAGTTGGACTGGGAGGCAAAGAAGACTCAACTAATGTGGTAAGCATTTGATGTATGGTATCACAGATTTTTTTCTTAAATATTGTTGTTAACAACACTTTTTGTTTAATATATTTTCTTGAACTAATAAAGGAAAAGTGTTTAATGAAACTGCAACCAGTTGTATATGGTTTATGACTAATACATTTAAAAATGACTATGAACTTTCAGATCAAAGAGCCCATTGTTTGTGGCATCACATCTCTTGGCATGGATCATACTGAAATATTAGGTGTGTATGTCTCATTCTTTTTGATGCTTTGCGTGTTGTTTACTCAAAAAGCTTAACATGTTCTTGTGATTTCCACCATCCAAATAAAGTCTCATTTTTATTCTTCATTTTGTGTTTTTTCTTCAACAGTGAATTGACCACAATATGGAAAAAAACGTATTTAAATTAGTACATCTATGCAGGAGATACTCTTGGACAGATCGCTTCACACAAGGCAGGGATTTTTAAGGTATTAAAATTCTACTCGACCAACCAAACTTGCACATTGATTTTTATGGAAATCAGCTGATTGTTGTAGTAGTTTTATTCTATTTGTGTTTGCGTGCTCCCTCCTCACCTTCCCTATTTGCTTTATCTTCTGAAAAATTGATCTCTTCCCTATTCTTGAAGCCTAAAGTTCCTGCCTTCACAGTACCACAACCTCCTGAAGCAATGGATGTCATCCTTGAGAGAGCCAAAGAACTCATGGTAATCATTGTTCTCAATCCCATCATCTGTTATAAATTGCCTCAGGGAAAGAGCACTACGAAATTGTCTCTTATCAATACCAATTTCTTTTATTGTGGTCCGAAGCTCGTATGCTCTCCTTGACTGAGCATGTTGTTTATAAAATATTACTTAGAAAGTAAGACACCATAAAGATCTGAATCTGTTGTAGCTTGAGCTTCGGCTGTCACTATGTATGTGATACATTTGTTACATATAAAAATGGCTGCCATTGCGTGATGCTCACATCTGGTGGAGTATAGGAAAGGTAGAAGTATGATTTTGCACCCCTGCTAGTCAAGAGGCGGTTTCCAGGATTTGGATTTGAATTTGACCTCTCGTTGTTTATGCATAATAAATTGCTAGAGGAAAAAGTATGTTTCATCAAATAGTAAGCTTAGAAGTGCCACTTGTTTATGCCATACATACTATACAATTATTTTGATTTTTGAAAGGCATGGAAGCAGAGCAGAATGGGGAGTCAGGGGCTGGTTTTGTCCCCTTGTCCCCGTCCTCTACGAGGTCAGGGTGAGTATGGAAAAGGTGAGGATGGAATTTTAAGGGGTGTTTACTTTAAGCATTTTTTTTTGTTTCCGTTCTCAAAGAAAATGAAAGCTCAAACTGAAAGTATGTTTGCTTGGAGATTAAAAAATTTTCAAAGATTTTTTATTTTTTATTTTTCAAAACAGGCCAAAACTTCAAAATAAAAAATTGTTCACATTTTTTATTCTCTTTGTGTGCTCCTTTCATGAGCCTTTAATCACTGCTACTAGGCCTCTGCAAAATCATTTCTTCCTCCAAACTCTCTAACGGTTCCTGTCACTAACTAACTCATTTGATGTACCATTATTTGATGGTTCCGGTCATGAACCATCAGCAACATCATTTGATGTAACATTTTTGCCATCCAGACAACCATAAACTCTAGTGCAGAGGCTAGTTGGTGACATGTCAAGTTTTCGACACCGGGGAGCTATTTAATGACATTCATGGCCCTAAGTAGGAAATGGTGTTTGACATGGAAGCGGGGGCAACAGTGGTTGGCAATACAAAGGTGAAGGAGTAGTGATGTGTCAAACAAGAAATTGAAAATGAAAACAATACAAAAGTTTTCACAAACCAAACATGCACGTATTTTAGATGGAATGAAGTACTGACTGTATTTTAGAGCACTGATTTAGTATGAAAATATAGGCCTGCAATCATATGCACGCATGCCGGAGCATGTGCAACCTCAGACGAGTATATGAGATTCTTTATTGTTAATGCTATTAATTGTTTGGTTATTTTGAATGGCTGCAGGTTCCCCTGGAAGTGACTGAACCTTTTGATTGTAAACAAATAAAGGGATTAAAACTTGGTTTATCTGGTGATCACCAATTCTATAATGCTGCTCTTGCAGTCTCACTTTGTAGATGCTGGCTTCAGAGAACAGGGAACTGGGGAGAAAAATATCAAAATGTTGGTTAAACCTCTACTTTGGGTTCATGCTTGCATTAGAATCTTAAACACATTGGCAATATCAGCATTAAATGCCTTTTATAAGAATTTTCAGAATGAGTTCCTTGTCAGTCGGATTTTAACACTTTAGGATGGATTAGCTAGTAATTTTTTCTAAACTGCTGTGATGAGTGCTTTTTTCATTTTGGGATTATTCCGACTGATTTTCTTTCATCGTTTGATGATGTAGTGTGGATATGTTTATATTCCTGTCTACACTATAAATCATTTTCACCTAACTTTTTCCTCTGTATAATAGCATTTTCAGGATTCTAATTTGCCAGATGAATTTATGAGAGGCCTTTCAACTGTGCATTTTGCTGGAAGGGCTCAGATTGTTTATGCCTCTGCTCCAAATTCCCACTGCTCAGAAATCGTGTCCAAAAATTGTGGAGAATTGATATTTTATTTGGATGGAGCTCATAGCCCAGAGAGCATGGAGGCTTGTGCAAAGTGGTTCTCTAATGCTGTAGAAATTCCATCAAATTTGCCTTTTGAAGTGGAAAATGCAGATGAATCGTCAGAAAATGGTCACATACTACACAAAGGAAATACCTCGGGGCAGTTTGAGAAACCTTTTAAGCGGGTAGATATTCTTAAAATTATTAATTGTTCCAGATATTCCTGGAGACTAACCATTTGCTGTTTATCATAGTATATCCTTTCTTCGATGCTTCTTCCCTTGTTTTTATAATTTATTTATACAGTTCTCAACTGACATGTTTATTTGTTATCAATATATTTTGTTGAGATTTCTTGAATCTTACAAAGTTTGACATGAAATTATTTTTTTGATCATTTATTTCGTTATTAATTCTCTCCTAATATTCAGCATTCATTGATTAATTGTAGATTCTCCTATTCAATTGCTTAGATGTGAGAAATCCCCATATTTTGCTTCCGCGGCTGATGAATACATGTGCTTCTTCAGGTATTCCTACTTCAAAGCACCTCATATTTTGCTATTTTCACCCTCTACTAAGAAAGGCTATCTTATGTGTGACTTGCGACTTTACCTTGTTTTTCTTACATATATAAAAGCTGTGACTGGATTTAAAAATAAATTAGACAGCACATTGAACCTTCTAGCATATCAGAGTGAGTTGACCCTCTTGACATGGTGTTCAAATGTGTTTCAAATATATTTTATGTGAAATGCTGCATTACATCATGTTTAGATAATCTGCCAAAAAAAAAGCTTGAAAAAGAGAATGGTGTCTAAGTAACATTTTATTGCTTCGTTATCTTAGAATTTGTTTGTGTATAGATACTTATGAATTGCACCGCACTAATGCAATCACATTTCGTTTATAGGTATTCATTTCTCAAGAGCACTTTTTGTCCCAAATATGTCAAAATATAGTAAGGTTATTTCTGGTGCATCAGTTATTTCTTCTGATCTCCATGGCATAGATCTGTCGTGGCAATTTAACCTCCAAAGAATTTGGGAGAAGATTACGCACGGGAAAGGTATGCCCTGTGTTTTCAGCTCGTAACATGTTTGTTGTCTCTAGGGACTTCTCTGTGATGTCGTTATGCTTGTGTTGATCATATTGTCTTTCCTACAGCATCAAGAGGCAATAACACTGTCAAATATCAATGTTTTAGAATGAAGTGAAATTTTATTGGTAAAATCTCTAATGGTCAATCTGTATCAGTGTGACAGTAGAACAGACAATGGGAAAAGTTTACAAGAATGACTGAGTGAACTCACATGTATTCAAGAGTCTAACGTGGCCCACCCAAAGGCAATGTTCTCCAACTAACTTCCCCTATCATCTGCTGCCTCCACTTTTATAACAGTCTAACTATTACCTATTCTAACTGGTTATAAAGCCTATTTTCTACTATGAAGTTCTAATGAACTGTCTTATCCTAACATCAACTTTTTCATCATCTTTTTCTTTTGCTTAATCATGCTGTGGAATGGGGCTAGCTATATGGATTACCAGTTTACTTCACATAAAAGTAATGCTGTAACTTTTTGGTGCTTCATCATGTATCGAATAAAGTGGTCTCAACAATGCACATATGGATAATAATGTTGTTCACATATACAGTGAGATAGATGCATCCTTGGGAAAAATGACAATGACACAGAATGATCAACATCACTTTGTATCATTCCAAACTATTGGATGACAGTTTGAAAACACTCAAACCATGCATGGGGTGATTGCTTGAGGCCATTTAGGAACTTTTATAAACGACATACCATATCAGACGTCTTCCGTTGAACAACAACAGAAAGTTGCTCCATGTAGGATCATAAATGCATTTTTTATGTCAAGCTAAATTAGAGTCCAGTGGTGAATAACTGCAATGGAAAAGAGAAGTCGAATTGATGTCATTTTGGCAATAGGAGAAAGTGCCTATAATCTTGGCCATGGATTTGTTTGCTATAACCATCAACACCCAAAATTGATTTGCCAAATGGGAGAGGAACCATGTACTACTACTTTTAAGGGCACACATCTTATCAATCATTGCTTTTTGCCACTGGTGAAATAAATCTTCACCTGAAAACTTTTTCAGTTGTTGCATAAGTTGACCCTTGCATTAAGATTAGAACAATGATATCCAAAGATAACACTTTGTTCCCAGCAGTTGAAATCTTTGGTTGATTGAGTTTGTTTCAGAAAAAGAAAGTATTTTCCAATAACATTCAAATTCTAAAATCAAGCACAGTGATTCCTCTACCGTCAAGCATTAAGAACAAATTGTACTTGCATATATAAATCAAGAAATTTCGTAAAAGTTACAATGTGATTCAATCCCAATACATCTAGAAATTCGCTACTCATGGTGAGTAGGATGATTCAATGAGTACAATGATACCGTGCAACCAGAAGTAGCACAACTCTAGAAGTAGATTCAAGTCTCTGCAATTCTCCTCCGCATTAGTCTCTTTTTTTTTTCCTATTTATACTGCCAGATAACTTGTCTGTGATTGATCTTCCGCTTAGCGGATTGCACATCTTCATTTGAAGGTTTCCTTTGTATTAAGCTTTTTGTAGCTTGCTCAGCAGATTACCTTCTTCACTTTAAGGGCTTTTGAGCACAACTGTGGCTTGCTTAGTACGTTCTGAGCTCAAATAGCACCTCTCTCTAGAACATATCCACTCAGCACTTTGAAGTGAAGTTTTGGGATGCTCTCTCTGCCTTGATTCCGCTGAGTGCCAATATCCTGCGCTCAATCAACGGACTTCCTACACTGAGTCAAATTCACTCAACTGCCTTTTGCTTCTTCTCCTCCTGCATCAAATTCATGTAAACATAGGTTAAGAATATCTAGTAACTTTTCTAACTACAAATATTTCAAAATTCTAAGTTGGTGACGATTTTCTTTTGCTAAAGTTATCTCATTTGTGCAATTTAAGTGCCTAACTGAAGACAACAAGAAGTAAATTTGACACTTATCTTGGTGTGCCACACACCATTTGATGAAGTCTTCATATGTTGTTAGAGATCGATTAAATAGTAGTGTACAAGCAACAAGTGACACAACAGTAGATACCTAGGCAATATTGGGTGAAAGAGGGGGTTTTCCATGCAACTTCCAACACCTATCAATGGTATCTCCAATGCGGTGACAATGTTCAGATTTTGGACAACTTTTAGAACTGCTTGCGCGAGAGCATCCGTAGTTATTACTTTGTGATGCAAAGACAATGTTTTTCTTTGTAGACAAAGTATGTGTCTATATGTTTATTTTCAAAGGAACGCAAATGATATAAAAGTCACGATAGGGTTTATTGGTGATCCCAAAAATTTGATCAAGGGTAGGAGCATACTCTTGTGGCAAGCCTTACAAGCCTAAGGTCATAAAAAAATACTCCGGTTCTCTAGTTCCTTCTTCACATCTGCAAATGGTGCAAGGAATTCACTAAAATCATGTAAGCCAACATGAAGTTGCCCATGATAAGCAAACATAGGACCTTCAAATCGACGTGGAGCAAAAAGTATTAAGAGATCTTGGCACACGATGTACAGTAGTTATGTGTCATTGGTGAAAGGGGCACGAGCCTCACTCCAAACTGATGCACACTTCTCATGGTGACGAAAAATAGGTTTAAGTGAGGTGTAAATAGTAGATTTAATAACACTAAATGCCTTGAGTATCAATCTTTATCCATTGTTCACATTTCTTTGTAGGAATGGATGGAGTAGTTGTTGTGAGATGTGATTTGCAACCCAATCCATTTAACCATAATTTGATTTCAGAAGCCCAAGTGGAATATCATCTTTTCAATACTAATAATGTGGTTAGAAAAGATGAGAGAATGATGTCGCGTTGGAAGACATTTTTTTCTTGAAATCTAGAAAAGAATAATAATATAATAATCAAAAGAGAGGAAAAGGTATATCACGCCACCAAACGAACTCCCATGGAGTCACTACCACAAAGGTAGGAGTGCATGAAGGGGGTGACTTGGGTGATGGTTGGTTAACCATTTGGTGCCGCAACATGCGGTGAGGGGGCATGGATGGTTGGATAGTTCGGTGGGCACAATCCCAACCTTGGGTTTACCAAAGAAAATGGAGGTCGCTAGAAGACTCATTAGAAATGGTGTCGAAATGGTGAACACAAACCTAGGAGAAAGGTTGTGAAAATATAATCGTCCAGAGATAGTGGGTCTATTAGAGTAACATGGTTTTGAAAAAAAGTCTCTAGATACCATGTTAAATTGTACAAAAGAGACAAACATTGAGCTAAAGCTATGTGTGTTCTATATATAGTACAAATGCTTTATTTTTGTAAAAAGGAAAACAATACAATAAATAAAGGAGATTTGATATCCTCTTTTCTTTTTTTCTATAATTATAATCTTTTTTATTTTTATTTCTATAATTATAACAATACACATACACACACACTTCCTTCAATATCCTTCAATATCCTTATTATCTTGTAAACTAAGTGGAAAATATTTCCAGTGGAAATTCAACCAAAAGATGAGACAGAAGATAATGCTCTAGATGTGATAGCCAATTGCCTGATGAAATTAGTTAGACAGCCCATCATGCTAAGGTGTTGCCTTAGAGGACAAAGCTTCACTTTTCTGACCTGAGCCTTATTTTGTTTATCTGCAGAAATAACCGCTCCAATTGAAAAGGATTTCAAGATAGATAGCAAGGCCATCGTGCCACCTCCCGACTTTCTTAATGATAATGCTTCGAATGGTGATCATTCTCATAACTCTTTTGCGCGCAGCGCAGTAATACCTTCATTGCCATTGGCAATCAAATGGCTGCAGGACTGTGTCAAAGAACACCCTTCCACAAGACTTCAGGTAACAATGACGTGGATGCTACTTGGTTCTTATATTTGACTTGGCTAATGGATGGTTAGTAGATTCTCCTCAGTTGGTGCTAAATCTCAAATTTTTTATTTAATCAGTAAGTTAAATTCCATTAACAATCAAATTTTACTTCACCCTTTTCTCTCCCTTCTGCAGAGGTGTCTCATTGGTGTATGACACCTCGTCTTGTTCAACCACCATGTTCCTGAAAGTCAACTTCCTTCTGTTGGTTTGGATTTAGTAACATTTGTTTCTTCATTTTTCCTTGCCTCATCCATTTCACCATTAATGGTGTTATTCTGAAATTGACGTATTATTCTGGTTAACCACTGGTTCCTATAATTTGTCTTTTGAAGATGGAGAATGGTGCTTCCTTTTGCCTTTTTTCTACCTAGTAATGGGACAGAAAAAGTGTTGCTCCCAATCTTTCCAGCCATCTCTACCTATAATACTACGTTTATTACACTGAGCCAATTCTTACCAATGGTTTCAGGTTCTTGTCACTGGATCGCTGCATCTTGTTGGAGATGTGCTAAAGCTCTTGAAAAGATGATTTAAATAGAAGAATATAAGTCCTGCCCTGGCTAAATTCATTCTTTCTATCCTTTAAGCAGACTTTGAGGTCATGTGATTGTTCAATGGTGTGACAATATTTCATTCTTTACAATTCTGACCAATTATATGCGTACTTACCACACCATCTCCTAAATGCTTAAAAAAGTAGGCAAAATGAAATAAGATTTTATGTTGGTTCTTTGGGTGAATGAAGTTAAGTAATAATGTTGGTTTTGCTAACATGATCTGTGATGTGATATGTCACTCTTTATTATGTTTTCCAATTGCATGTATGTGGAGATTAAATTGAACTTTCTTCATCTTTTTCTTCAATTTTCTTCATCTTCTTTCATTTATTTTTCGTTTTTCTTCTTTTATCTTCTCCATCTTCGTTGTGTCTCTTTTTCCTGTCTTCTTTTTCTCTGAATTTCAATAAAACATTCTTTAGTAAACTTCTAAATTTATAATAATCATCTTCATCTGTACTTTCTTCTTGTTCTTCGTCTCTCTTTCAATTAGAACATTTCAAGTGTTAAGTATTATAGTTTAACATTTAATTACTTTATATAATAAATTTGCATCATTGAAGTATTAGTTGATCTAAGTGCTATGATTTGAAATCTGATGTAACTGGGTACTTCACAATGATAGAATAAAATATCAATTAGTACATACACAGACCAAACAATTCAGAAAGCTTTTTAGCTTGTTATTTGTAGGGATCTATACTTACAAAACTACTGAAAATAAAGAAATTGTCCAACAGTAATTTTTAGTTATATTTGAAATATTAACACATAAATTGCATTTACTAAGACTAGATAACTCTCAACATATACGAATGGATAGAGTTATTTATAGTAAGTTAAAAAGAAATATTTTTCTTAGACGAGAAAACTAGAAGACAATATTTTATAAGGACAATTCTAACTTCTATTTATTTGCTATTTCAAAAATTAGTTCTCATTTCGTTACTCTCTCTTTTGAAGTAGTCATTATGACTGATGTTATAATTTCTTTTCTTCAAATTTAGTCTATGTTTCATTTGTTGTTTGTTTAAGTTGAACATTAAGAGAATTGATGAACTTGATACTAAATGTTTTGTTTGAGGTTGGTGATAAGTATTAAATACATTTCACGTACTTCATTTTTTTATATAAGCCTAGATGAAAAATGTTTTTAACCTTCAAACTTTGAGTATGAAAATCCTTGGTGATACTCGTTGACTTTTTCATACATTCCATACATAAGAATAATCAAATAAAGTTCATTCATATCCATAAGAACAAGTATGAAACAAATACACTCATAAGATTTGATCAAATAATTTATTGAATATCCACTGATAAAAAATAAAACAAAAGAGTCGCAAACAAGTAACATATTTTTTTGGTTTTAATACAGAGGCATAAAAGAGCAGAATGTGAATAAAAAAATTAAACAAAAAAAGAAGAAAAAACGCTAGAAGGAGGGCTTGAACCTCCGACCTTGTGGTTAACAGCCACACGCTCTAACCAACTGAGCTATTCCAGCTTCCTTGACATGCTTAAGAACTGTTTTATCTAAATCAAATATTTTTTAATTTAGAAAATCTACTATAAATTAAAGAATCAAATAGTCTCTTTATAAAAAAATCTCTTTTTGAAACTTAAAACCCTCCAGTTAACTTGTGTCAAATTTCTTTAAAAAAAAAAACTGGTTTTGTTTTGAATTTCACTTTGATTATATATCTATTTTCTAAATCAAAAGTACACGTTATGCTTTTGCAAAATTATGTTGGAAAGCTCAAAAAACTATCCCTATTGAAGGTTATGTTAGTATTAAGTAACATGTGCTCAAGTATGAGTGTAATTACTAATAAAAAGAAATGCAATATAATAGCATGGTAAATACTGTTTGGAATAAACATGTAGAAAAGAAAATGATGTATGTAGCTAAGGCCTAAAAAACTATCAATACTACAAATTTATATGGTAAAAATAACAGAATATTTCAATTGTATTTAGGATTATTTTAACAATTATACACTTGGTAAAAAAATAATCCTAAATACAAAATCGAAAATAATAATTATAAAAGTAATTAATTTATTATTTATTATATATACCGTGTGAAAAGTTTTAATTAATCAGTTATAATTAAATTCATTAATTATAATTTATTATAAAAGAATTTCAATATAATTATACCAAATTAACACGGTTTTAATTAAAATCTGTAGATGAAATCTTATTATAGGACTTATTTATTTTCATGTTTAGAAATAAAAAAATAAAAAAACATAATTTTGCAGAAAAGAAAAAAATCAAATTGCTTTACCTTTGTTCTTTCCTCTTTTCAGTTCCTTGTCCTTTCTCAATTTTTCAGTGGCGGTTCTTTCTTTCTTTGTGTTTGGTGTGTCCCTCACATGAAACAACTCCTGCAATTCGTCTCTACAACCTCTATCAATCTCACAAGGTTTCTTTTGCGTCCTGCTCCTTCATTCTCCACCTTTCAAAATCCATGTGTGTATATATATATATAATATATATATATATATATATATA
>Ga0209489_103103_pt1 | contig 32829 bp, 13 predicted proteins | sample SiratrowhiteBW_FD_187527 | JGI IMG/M metagenome (GOLD analysis project Ga0209489, IMG submission 187527) | Root nodule microbial communities of legume samples collected from California, USA - Siratro white BW (SPAdes) (version 2) | ecosystem: Host-associated > Plants > Roots > Nodule | place...
TTTCATGGTGAATAATGTTTTTTCAAAAAAAAAAAAAATGTAATAGGCTCAAGTCTTTCTAACAAAAAAGTTTGTTCAAATAAAAGTGAATGAATTAAACTTCAAATACTATTATATCATCAACACAAATAACTATAAGAATTATAGAAATCTTCATGAACCTTAGACATAGACAAGTCCTTTTTAAGAATTGAAAATGTGAAGTTTACAAATTTTATCTTTTTTTAGTTTAGGAGAAACCTGGTGGTTGTTGTAAGAAAATAATTTCTGCTGGTCTCTGTAAAAAAAAGTCATTATTGATGTCAATTTCAAATTCATGTACAGAAGAAACCAATCTCACTGGACACATTTGATCACTTGATGATTAGAATTATCTTTATGTTTTTGAAAACTTCCATCTGCAACTAAATCAGGTTCTTTCATATCATCTGCTAGTAGAAATTCACATGTTCACAATCATGAATATACTCTACCATACTCTACCATATGTTTATACTGTCTCTATACCTACAGTTACCATTCACAAATCAGGACGCTCTTGCTTCCTTTCTTCTTCTTTCCATCACATCAAATTTTTCATTTCTAATTTTGACTGTCTTTTAACTAATACAAAAATCTTACTATTTATTCTATTTATCTTATTTCCTATAATAGAAGAAAAAATATTAATATTCATTTCAAAATTCTGACTAAAATTAACTGATGTGTTAAGTATATAAGAAAAGAGAATATTTCGGAGATAAATAATTTTTTTTCAAAATATTAAATTAACATATTTAAAAAATTTAAAGACCAATTTGATGATGGTGAAGATACAAATTTATCCTCATCCGTAAACTTTTGATTAAGAAATCTTTATCGTAATTAGTGACATAATAGATACTTTTAAGATTGTTATTTATGTTGTGGCTGCCCACGTGTTACATAAAATATGATGGGAGACAACCAGAGCCAGATGGCATCTAACCAATGCCAATATCTTGCTTAGTTGACTCATTAGGCTACTTCTTCAACCTTTTATAGTTGACTTTCATTTTTGTATTCAATCACATTCTTTTATAACATAAATTCTATAGAAAAGATCTTTAAGTGGTGAGGGGCACACTCACGACTAAATTATGGTTAAGTTGTCTTTTTCAATTTTTAAATCAAGACGTTTAATCAGAATGTTAATAGTAATCATTATTCTTAAAATAAAAATTTATGTTTAATTATTAAAAATTAAAAGTCAAGTGAAAATTAAAAATTAAAATTATAGAAGTTATAAAACCAAAAAACCAATAATTACAATTAAGATTAATTTATATAATTAACACTTTTGAAATAAATATATACTATTACTTTTTAAATTGATAAAAAAATAATTATTTAAAAGTTTTCTTATTATTGAAAAGATTTTTGAACAATTATAAAACATTTAAAAGATTAAGATGAAGTTCATTTTGTTCACATGTTATTTTATCAAATTAAATGATCACTTATTATTAAAAATAAGTCAACAAAATTATCATGACTTGTGATTAGATATAAAATTATTTTATATTATCAATAAATAATTTTCTCAAAATGTAATTATGTTAAAAAAATTTAGCATAATTATGAAATTATGAAAAAAATTCTAAAATTACTTTTAAAATACAATGAATTATTTAATTTTAAAAATTATATCTATTTAATGGTTTATATAATTTTTTTTTTCTCTCTGGCCTCTCAACTAACATGACTAAAAATAAAATAAATTAGGTAATAGTTACTTCTTAATAGCATCTACTTTAAAGCTTTTTTTACACAGACATTTTTTATAATATAATAATATTCAACTATAACATTAATAACAGAACAATGTTTCTTAATCAACTATTTATAGATGGTTAGAAGATCGTAATAGATTTCGATTTCCTTTACAGTTAATTGAACACTCCCAACCTATGGACTGCGCAAGCCTTTATCACGAGTCTTCGTCAACCCATCTCTTAGAATTTGACTTAGGTGATTAAATATTTTTACCAACATTTGCTCTTATTAAGGAGGAAAGAAACATGTTTTATAAAATAAAACTAAAATTATTACTTTCTATATTATTCTCATTATTATTATTATTTTATAAATTTATTTTTCATTATTAATTTTATAACTGTTATTATTCTATAATTTTATTATTTAAAAATTTTATTACTATTATTTATAAATAATGTATTTATAAATAATTAAATTATCTTTATTATTATAAATAACTAAATATTAAATTTTAATTTTATTAATATTATTATTTTATCTTTATTTTTCTTACTATAATTAATACTATTATTTTGTATTATTATTATATAAGTTTATTTTTTATTATTATAAATAACTATATTTATTATTATTTTAACCATTACTATTTATTTTTATTAATAATATTATTAAATATCTTATTATATAAATTTATTTCATCTTTATTATTATTATTATTATTTTTATTTATTTTTAATATTATTTATTCTTATTTAATTTTTTATTATATTATATAATCAATTATATATATATAAATATATATATATATATATATATATATATATATATAATGGGTTACATGTAACGTATAAAAAATTATTCATAATTAACGTTATGAATTATGTTATATTAATTTTAGTGTTATTATTTATTTTTAAGGATAATTGATTATGTGATTTTATCATTAGTAGAAAAACCATATATTACAATAAGATAAAACGACGTCAGTTAAAATATAATTGATATAAATTAAAATACGGTGATATTTTTGAAATTATACGAAGAGTTATTATATCGGTTAATGTAAAATTGATATAATATATCCTATTCTACATCGGTTGCTACTCCTAACCGATGTAGAAAATACTCAAAAAAATAAAAATTTAAAAGTTTCTGAAGATACTGTATTGGTTGGGAACTCCAATCGATGTAGTGTGTAGCCTATGTTATATAGGTTGGGAGATCCCAACTGATGTAATATCTTTCTCATGGCTTACGAGTGAACTTTTGGAAAAATTTGGTGAAATTTGGATTATATATTACATTGATTGGGAGCTACCAATTGATGTATTATCTTCCTCAAGTTAAAATTAGGGATTTATGGTACCCTCGTGCACAATTTTTTCTCTTATGCTTCATTTTCCTTCATTGAGCCCTGTTCTCTTTGCCTTCTCCTTCACTGTTGTGTGTGCCATTGTTTCAATCACTCCTACACTTTCGTTCACTCTTCAAGTTTGGTTTGAAGCACTCCTTAAGTTCAAGTTTTTGGTTTGCGCTTTGGGTGTCACTGGTTCGCATTTGGGTGCCATTGGTTCGCGGTTTGGGTGCCACTGGTTCATGTTTTCGATTCGCATTTTGGGTGCCATTGGTTCACGTTTTCGATTCACATTTTAGGTGTCATTGGTTCACATGTCCGGTTCGCGTTTGGGTGCCATTGGTTTACTTTTCGATTTAACTCTCACTAGTACGTCATGTGTTGTTCTCCCCCATTTTTCTTTGCTCTCACTATTTGTGTGGTTTCATTCACTAGTTTTGGTAGATTTCATTTGGGTCCATTTGTGTTCACTGGTTTTGCTCTCACCATGTACAAGAGGTATGTTTTCTGTATCTTTGAAATGCTGTATTATTTGTATGTTTGGACTGTTTTATGTATGCTTGTATCATAAATTTTGGGTTTCAAAAATTTTAGGACGAAAAAACTTCAAATGACCATAATTTTTTTATAGAGAACTCAGATTGAGAGGTTCTAAAAATGAAAGTTGTTCGAAATGGCATAACGAAGCTCATAGGCAATACCTAGAGGGGATTTGAAATCATTTTTTTTTTCAAAATTCCATTGTTTATATTTCTTTTTTATTTTTTTAGTATTTTTGACATCCTTTTTCTATTTCACCTATCTATACTTGTTAAAAAATTTCTGAAAATTTGTGTGGTGTTTTATTGTATGAATTAGAGATTTTATTAAAGAATTTTGAAAAATTGTAATATATTTTTTTTCAAAACATAGAGATGTTACATCGGTTGGAAGCCACAATTGAAGTAATAGGGTAGATACTACATCGATTGTGGCCCAACCGATGTAATAAGATAAATACTACATCGATTGAGAGTTATAATCTATGTAGTATCTCTTTTTGAGTGCTCTAAGAATTGATATGTTATGTCATTGATTTATTTATCAACCGATGTAATATATATACATACTACATCGATTATAGAACTAATATAGAAAGTCCAAAACTTTTTTGTATCTACATTAATTCTGAAACCAATTTAGAATATAGACCAGAATCGATATAAAAAGAATTTTCTCTACTAATGTATATTAATTAATTATTTTTTTATAATCGATTATGTTTGTAACGTGATGTTTCCTACAAACCATAAAAAATTAATCATTAAAAATTTATTTCTATATTATCAACTTTTCTGCATCATCTTTCTTTAAGTTATGTAAGGCGAATGAAAAAAAAATGTGATAATCAACATTATTTTGGTAATATTCGCTTCAAATATGTTTTCATATCTCAAAGGTACCTAAAGTTGGGTCACCTTCAAACTTGCTCCATTAAATTTGAACAAATCGCTTGAAAAAAAAAAAATCTTATATTAATTCGCGTAGAATAATACTTCTCCAAAAATGTTAATTAGTAATAAAAAATAGAATAGATTATGTTAAAAAATTAAAATGTCAACTTAGAAACCAAAATATTATTCTCCAATAGGAAAAGACTGTTTTGTAATAAAAAAATTAGGATGTAAAATATATTTTAAATAAGTGACTGATTTACCAGAATAATTTTTTATCATTAAAAAAATTAATATTAAAAGTATTTATCATGCTGTTAATCCATATATAAATACAAAGAAAGTAGATTTATGGATACCGATATAAATACCACAATATGAACACCAGTACTATTTAACTTACGGTTAATACATTAATTTTTTTTTATCATCACATACATCAATATTATATAACACGTACATCTCCTTCTATCATTATTTTTTGCTACAACATAATTTACAACCAGAGACCCCAAGTTTTATATTTTGATTCTGTGACATGAAGTTTTCGAAGATAAATTGTATTGTTATAAGTATATGATGACTCTACTGTAGGTCAGGTATATTATTTATCAATGTATTTTTGGATCTTGCACCAAATTATTAATTTTTATTAACACTTTCCAATTTTTATCAGTCAAACAATAATATATAAAATATAAAGTTTTGGTATTTTTTTTTATAAAGTTTAAGGTTTAATACATATTTTGGTGTGATCTAATATTACATTAACATTTAATGTATTTGATAATATAAAATACATATGATCTATCACATTATCAGAATAAACTCATAACATTTATATTAACACATTAGTTTCTATAAAAAGATATTATATCAATAAAGATTGATCTAAATAAATAAATAGACAAATATATATATATATATATGTATATATATATATATATATATATAATATATATATATAATATATACTAACTGAACCATTTCACGTGGTTGGGTCAGTTCCCTGCACATTTATAATACAAGCTTTGAATCCTAACTAGCTGATGCTTGAATGGGTCAAAATTGGTCAAATTTCAATCTTTCATTTTTTTTTCACATAATAACAATACAATAAAGTATTGAGCAGTAGAAAGAAATAAAGAATAGCAGGTAAAAAAAAATTGATATTTTTTAATAATTACTTTTAATTGTTTAAAATTGTGAAAAACTGAGAAAATTCAACCTAAAATACTTATAATGTCGATTACTGTATATTAAAAGAAAACAAAATTCTAGAATTTGACTTTCTCTGAGTTGAGATGGTGAAGCAAGGCAAGTATATGATTCACCTGCATGTGCTGGGTAAACCTACACATTGATCAAATTTTAAAGTTCTAAATAATAACATCTTTCCAACACATGAAAAAGAAAAGAAACACAATTCATGACATTCCTGTGAAGCGTGCAATGCAACAGAATGCAGAACATTTTTCAACTTCAATGTACATGGTTCTTGATTAAATTTTCCTCACAAATGAAATATTATTTGTTTTCTTTGCTGAATTTTAAGGTTATTCTTTCGTACTTACTTTTGTGTAATATTTTAATAATTAATTTGTTACTATATTATATTGATTCATAAGTAATTTTTACCAGCTTGATTAAGACAACAAACACGCACCTGCACTATTTTTATTGTGGCTAAGCAAATGTTCCATTGCATAATAATTACCATGTATATTCTTAAAGTACGAAATTGTCATTTGAAATATTGGATTTTGACTTATATAAATTTTGTGAAAAGTAAAGAAAAAGTCACAAGGGAGAAAGGATGGAGAGAAAATTAATTATATATATTTGATGTAAAGAGAAAAAAAAACAATTTAAAAAAAATAGTGAAATTGAATATAGTATTTCTGATATATTTTTATTTTTTTAAATTTTGTTAAACTAATGGAATTACATGTTTCTTAATATTCTTTATTTCAGTTCTTATCTATCCCTATTTCACCAAACAAACAAGTAAAAGTATATTCATTGTCTTATATAACCTCAAAATATGAGACAGTAAACACTTTTAAAATATTAAAATCTGGGATAATTGGCCTCTCCTTCTGAATGAAGTTTTCTTTACTATAATTCCAATTAACTTATATTTTAAGTTCAGATTTATTTATCATTGAAGCTCAGAACCACTTGTACAAGGTAAGAGAGATAATTTTTTTAACACATTTTTTTATAAATAAGTACAAAAGGATTTAACAGACAACTTATGAGAAGTATGAAAAAGTCAAATCTACCTACAAAGTGTTTTAAGAATTGCCTTAGACTGCGTTTAACTAAATAGTTTAATCAATCATTTTTGGATTTTTATCAGATCAGAGTTTATTTTAACAATTTTTTTTATTAAACTTGTTGAGTAGCTAGTAATATTAGCTACTTATAAATATATTTTATAAGATCTCTTTGATTGCAAATCTATGACATAATAATGTCAATGTTTTCATCATTCTCTTGCAATTTTAAATTCAAAATTTCAACCTCAAAATCTTTCAAAGTCAACCTCATTGGATCACATGAGTAAGGTAACATCTCCAATAGTTTTATTGTTTAAAAAAATAGTGTGATATTTGAAATGCTTGTTGAATTAGTATTGGATTCAACTAATTACAGTAAAACCAATAAATCGTGAAATATTTTGTATAGTCGAAGGACTTAATAAAAGAAGAAAAAAAAGAAGAAAAGTTGATATTATAGTTTTTTTTTTTTTTGAACAGGAAATAAAAGTCCACCTCCTATATTATTATTATAGTGTTAATTATCTATCAAATATTTAGCAAAAGAGAAAACCACACTCCGATTATGCAAATATGGAGGCATATGGGATATAAGGATTGCTCTCACTAAGGGTCAAAGTTTCTTACATTACTCAATTATTTTTTTTTTCTAATATAAAAGATTATAATCTAGAAATATTAAAATTTTTATTTAATTTCCGTTTACTCAATTTATAGGAATTTACATTTACAGTTATCAAAAAAATTATAAATGTATTAACATGTGCCATAACACATGCTAGTTATGTGGAATCATGAATATATCAACATCACTTATATTAACTACCATATTTTCAATCAACTTTTATTTTATTAATTAAATTACTTAATTATAGTTATATGTTATTTTAATTGTTTCTTTTTTTAATTAAATAATAATACTATATTAAAGTAATTCATTTTTATAAAATCTTCCATTGAGAAACGTTACAGGTGTTATCTTTTAGCGTAATCTTTGGTTTTGTTTTAGGTTTTCGGGTTTCAAAAAAAATTGAAGCACCATTTTTTCCGTATTTCAATTATATATATTTTTTATTGTTCATAAAAAATAATTATTTTTACATATACATTTAGTAAATTTTGATACACATATTAATAAAATATTAATAATATTAAAAAGTTTATAAATATTATATATGTAAAAGAGTCTTTAAATTAAATTATATATACAGAGATAAAAAAGAATCAAAAAATATTTTTATTATTAATAAATTAAGAAAGCTTTGATTTTAATGCATATAAAAATTTATTTTCTTTTTAATTTAACATTTGTTTATCCTTGATGTTATGTAACAGTTATTATAGAAAAAAAAAAAGTTAAATGATAATTACCGGTTACTGATATTTATTATATAATATCGATATAAGATACTTTTAAATGTCTTCAAGATTTAAAAAAAAAATATTATTTATTTATTTTTAAATGAAAATTAAAAATGGAAATTGTAAAAAATTGAAAAATAATCAAATTATTTCAAGAATAACTATATAAATTATATATTTCTCATGTTTATTCTTCATTTTATGTTAATATATAATGGGCTTAAAAACATAACTCATTTTTATTGTTACATTTTAAAACTAAAATAAAAAATCTGTGAATAATTTTTTAAAAATAATTGTTGAAGTAATTTTACATACATGTCATAATTGAATGGCTATATCACTTTACAATTTGTTAATAAACATTTGTCCCCGACATCAATTTTTTTTTTTTGAGTAATTTGTGTGGTAAAACATGAGTTAATATCTGAACAGAGAGTTTATTGAAATTATGTAGAAAAATATGATTTCCGAAACATCTCACCCTACAAAGATTACTTTACAGTGTTTTTTTTTTTTTTTAACCGAATCAAGGATTTTTCAAGCTAAGAGTAATGAATTTGTAAATATTTGAGATCCATTTAAGAAGTTAATCTTTTTTAGGAAACCCTTTTTTTTATATAAATTAATTTGAAAATCAAATCTATGATTACATAATTTATTTAGTTAACCATGATTTTAAAGCATTTGAGTTGACTTATAAAGAGAAGAAAATTTGTTAAAGGTGTACTTAATTAGCCACATTTTTTTTAACATATTATTTATAATTTACGCTAGTTAAAAATTATCAAATAAATATATGAAATGTTTAAAAAAATAAATTTGATTTACTAAAATTTGTAATTTTAAATAAATTTCAGTTAATAATATAGTATATGTTTGAAAAAGTGTGCTTCTGACACTTCTAATTTTTAAGTATATTAGTCCTTGGTTAATTCCTTACTCTTGTCAATTTTCAAGTTTGAAAGCAGTCGTTATTTTTTTTTAGAAGAAACATGCATTTACTTACCATGAAAAAGAACAGAGCAAATTTCAAACTTATACTACCAAAATAATATAAACTGGTAAACTATATATAGTTAGAGTATACTAGATATGATCGTCCTTGACTTAATTAATGCATTCCTTATTTTTAATTTCAATGAACATAAGAAACATGCTTAGTTGGTTTTCAATAAATATTTTTGAAAAAATAATGTGAACTTGAAAGAAGAAAGAGGAGGAAAGATATTTGAGAAATAAGATAGGGAATATAATTATGAGACTTAAAGGTGAAAAAAAAAAGATATAATACCATACATAAATGATGTTTTAATTTTGGAAAGTAATCTTTGGAAACCAAAAGTATTTTTTTCTCATTTTTCTCACTTTTTTTTCTATTTATATCTTCTGTCAGTTTATATAAATAATGCGCTGTAATACCATATTTAAGAACGTCTCTTTAAATTATATTAGTGTTTTGGATTTAAGAAATGTGAGGTCATGGACAAGGTTAATGTTCTGAGAGGAAAAATGTTCAAAATCTATTTTTTTAAATTGATGTATCGGTAATGTAGGTTGTCTTTATTCATTTATAATTTCCTCTTTAAGACTTTCCTAAAATATGTGCTTCTTTTAAATAATCGCGTGATTTAAAAAATATTTTTAACTATTTTAGTTGTTTAAATTAAAATTACTAATATCAGTCTTATTCATACATGTAAAATTAATTTTCATACATACGTCCTTTATACTTCTTTTTATGTTTAATATATGACATGATTAAAAAACATTAATAAGCATTTTTACTAAAAAATTTTTAAATAAAAAATAATAATAGACATTTCTATAAACCAACGTTCCAGTTAAACTTATATATCTGATGTGATCTTTAGAATCTTAAGTTTAATATTTAAGAAATTTTGATAATAAAAAAAATTAAAGTTCAATTTTTTTTAACAGCAAAAAATGAATGAATAATAAAGGAAACACTTCAGGGGTGTTCCAACCCTTATACACACTATCGCATCAAGAAATTAGTGTCTAAGAAACAAATTCACCTGTCTAGACATATTTAAACACAAATAAACATAAACAAATAAAATACACATAAGAAACTGAAACCATCCAAGAATACATAATGTTAGCAAGGTCACAACTCCCTAATCACTTAACCTGCAAAACCTGGCCACTCTCAGACTTTCATAACAAATCCCACCTTACTAACATGAAAATCTAAGTCATAGCATGTAAGTACACCATCGGAGATAAGTGCTAATCCGAGTAAGAAAAAGTGGTTCTCTTCAACTTAAACTTAAACCAGAGTCAAACCTTTAACTGAGCTAGACAAAATATTTCTTCAGCATCCACAACCTCACCTTTAAAAACCACCTTATTTCTAAGATTCCATATCTCTGAAACAATAGCCACCCACATTCCTTTCCACACTCTATTAACTCCCTTCCTTTGACTCAATAGATAGTAACCCTGAAAATTAACAGATGTAGACTCATGTCTAACAACCATGTTCCCTACCCACCTGTCACACATATCCCATACTTGTCTTGCCACTCTACAGGTATTAAAAAGATGTTTAGCAGTTTCAACATGTTCTTGGCACAAAGGGCACTGCACACTCTCTAGTTGAACACCCCTTCTGGCTAGGTTGGATCTAGTTGGCAACCTATCCAAAAGTAACCTCCAAGCACACACTAACGCTGAAGGAGCAACTTTTAAAGACCATAATACCTGAAAAGTCTCTGAAATCTGCATTAGATCCTCACAATTCAAGATACTGTAACCAGACTTAACTGTATACTCTTGAAGATCCTTCTTCACCCAAACCAACCTGTCTTGACCCCTTGCCTCCCACTTGAAATTAGAAATCATGGCTATCATTTGTTCTTCTAGATTCTTTTCCCAATCAAGCCTCTCCCTGCGCCAACTAAGATTCCAAGTTGTACATCGAGAAGGCCTCTTATCCTCCCATTCTGCAAGATCTCCTACCAAACTATCTTTATTCCGAGAAATTGAATACAACCTTGGAAAGTTTTCTTTCAGAGCAAGACCATCTACCCACCTGTCTTCCCAAAATTTAACACACTTCCCATCCCCAACTCTCCACTGAAGTCTGCAATCAAACCAATTTCTTTGTAAACCGTTACCACAAACCTTTTTCAAGTCCTTTCACCACAAAAACTCCTTTTTATGGACTGAAGTATCACCCATATACCTCTAGTTGCCATACCTGGCTTCTAATATATCTCTCCACAAGCCCTCATTCGACACCCCCAACCTCCATTTCCACTTAGCGAGCAATGCATCATTAAAATATTCGATATCCTTAATACCCAAACCACCAACTTCAACTGGACTACAAATCGTGTTCCATTTCACCCAGGCAATCTTATTGCTTTCATAACCCCAGCCCCAGAGGAACCTAGCCTGAATGCGTCTGATCTGGTTACAAACACTGACAGGAGTTTTGAAGAAGGAGAAATAAAACAAAGGTAGAGCACTGATAACTGACTTGATGAGACAGATCCGACCTGCCATCGAGAGCAATCTACCTTTCCATCTCGATAATCTAGATCTAATCTTATTCACAATAGGCTTCCAAAACTCACACCTCCTAGGATTTCCTCCAATAACCATACCTAAGTACTTAAAAGGGAGGTCCATCTGCCGACTATTAAGACATTTTGAGTACACAATTTTATCAATCTCAGATATTCCCACTGCCCCAACCGTACTCTTATGAAAATTAACCCTAAGGCCAGACACCAGCTCAAATGATCTCAAAATCGCCTTGATAACCAGGACATTATGGTACGAAGGGTTACAAAAGAAAAGCGTATCATCCGCAAATTGCAACAGGTCTACCTGCACTCTCTGGCTACCCACCTCCACGCCTTTGAACATACTAGCACTTTTAGCTTCCCTCATAAGCCCAGAGAGGCCCTCAACAACTATAATGAATAGGAACGGCGCTAACGGATCTCCCTGCCTGAGTCCCCTCTTAGGCTTAAATTCTTCCGTGGGACTACCATTAACCAAAACAGAGACTGAAGCCGATTCTAAACAAGCTTTGATCCAACTTATCCATTTAACCTTAAAACCTAATCTTCCCAACATGTAGTAAAGAAACTTCCAATTCACAGAGTCATATGCCTTTTCAAAGTCCACTTTTACCAACACTCCATTTTTCTTCTCCTTCTTGAGGTAATCCACTGTCTCATTTGCTACTAGAATGCTATCTAACATACCTCTCCCCCCAAGAAACGCGGATTGATTCACATCAATAACACTAGGAAGCATCTTCTTCAATCTATTTGTCAATATCTTGGAAAGGATCTTGTAAACACACCCTACTAAAGAGATCGGTCTGAACTCATTCAAATAAGAGGGATTATCCTTCTTAGGAACCAATGTAATAAACGAAGCATTACATCCTCTCGGAATAAAACCAGTGCTCCTGAAAGTATAAGATAGCCTTGACAACATCTTTACCAATTACCTCCCAATTATTCTTTAAAAAGAAGAAATTAAACCCATCAGGACCAGGGCATTTCGAGCTATCACACTGGCTCACAGCTTCTAACACTTCCGCCTCAGTAATAGTATTACACAACCAAGCATTGTCAGCCTCTGAGATAGACCTAAAGCGCACACCATCCAAATTAAGCTTGCACACCTGAAGAGCCTCAAATCTTCTTTCAAATAACCACTTCACCTGACTTTTGACACGATGCGGGTCTTCACACCAAGATCCATCAATACGGATACCCACTAAGTCGTTCCTAGCCCTCCTCCACCTCAACTTGGAATGAAAATATTTAGAATTAGAATCCCCTTCCTTTAACCACTGAACCCTCGCCTTCTGCTTGAGCATGGCTGCTTCTTTGTCCTCCAAACTTCTCAGTGGCTTAACAAATCCACACGTAGAATTCTCTTTTCTTCCTGCAGAGAGTCTTCATCATCACACTTATCTAACTCCTCAATCTGGGCGACCAACTCTTGTTTCCTAGTCTTATTGTTGGAGTTAACTTCTATATTCCACTGTCTGATCTCACATTTCAACCTTTTAAACTTAACCTTGATGTCTTCCAGACTATTACCACGCACCACGACATTATCCCAGGCTTTTCTGACAACCTCTTTAAATCCTTCTGCTTGCTGCCACACATCAAATGTTCTGAAAGGTTTCGGGCCCCAATCAATAGTACTATTTTTAACCACTAAAGCACAGTGATCTGACACCTGTCTACTTAGCACATACTGCTTAGAACCCGACTACTACAACAACCACTCATCTGACACAAGGGCTCTATCTAACCTGCTTCTTGCTGTCCCATTAGGTCTATACCAAGTATACTTTCTCCCCACAACTGGGATCTCCTTCAACGAACAACTCTCAATGAACTCGCTGAACCTGGCTAATTCACACATGTTCACCTTCCCATTATTCATTCCTTTTCTTTCTGAAACATTCCTAACCGAGTTAAAGTCGCCAATCACACATCTAGTAAGGCAATTAGTGGTAGCCAACTTCTCCTCTACTTCCTTCCACAACAGAACTTTGTCTTTATTAGAACAAGGAGCATAAATATTCATAACAAGAACCTTCACTGTAGTACTAGACGCACTGTTACTGTACACTCCTTCAACAAGAACAAATCCTTTTCCTTCCACATTCTTGTCGCTCTTGAACACCTTATTATCCCACATGGTCAAAATGCCCCCACCTTCTTTATCTGTCCCTCTATGAACCCAGCTGATATCATTACTACCCCAAAGATTGAAACACTTAGCAGCATTCAAACTAGCAAGCTTAGTCTCCTGCACACACAACATGTCGGCCTGTTCCTTATGAATAAGCTCTCTGATATACATCCACTTGACATCCCCTCCCAAACCTCTAATATTAAGACTAATCAGCTTCATTAGAACATATTTCCATCCTCACAATTCACTTCTCGCAACACTTTACTGTCCCATTCTTCCATCTCTACAAACCTCTGAATAATACTATCTTCACTTTCCTGACAAACGACACTTATCTCCCATAATCTGAGTTCTTCTATACCCTTGTCCGAGCCCTTTATCCTCCTATTAAAATTAGAGATATTGGTATCCGTAATTGAATTAGATAATGTTGGAATTACTAATCTTGACCTGCAACTTGAAACATTATCGCAATTCTTAATAGCTCTGCCACGCCTTAAACTCGACTCTCGTCGCCACATTTTCCTAGTGCACTCAATGACGGGGATAAGGATTCCAACGCCCCTAGCGTTATGCGTTTCATCTTACGAGGTCTTTTATAAGGTTGTCTAATATCAATGAAATGATGTTTTTGACAATACTGAATATGATAATGTTACATTTAAATATGATAATGTTACATTTAAACATAGGGTAGGGAAGATGACTGTCATGAAAAAATAAAAATTAAAAAAATGGTGAACACAATAATAAGTATTTTTGGAAGGCGTATATATTGTGAGAGGGTTAATAATCTATAAGGTAATGTGTTGAAGTCGCGACATGTTAGTAGGTTTTTGGTTTCTATGCAGTTTATCTTGAGGTGCATAATGAATCTTATTTACAACTAAATTTTTTTGTCATTTTTATTGTCTTATTTTTTAGGTATTAGTTAGGATGAACTCTTTTTGCTAGACGTGTATATATACAAAGATGGAAGAAACTTGGAAAGGGTTATGTTTCTAAGTGAGCAGACTTTATAATTGGAGGTTGATATGACAAGACATAATTGTAATAGTTGAGGTAGCCATGTTAATAAAAGATAAACACGGTGCTCATAATCCATAATTGTGAGTGTTGTTTGTTTCTTATTTTTTTAAGAAATCAAAGAACCAACAATTGTTTTATAATGAAGATCTAAGCACAAAAGTCAATTATAAACACATTTGTTATCCAACAAGCTAAATTTTTTATACAAAGAGAACTTAAAAGCTAACTTATGAACTTAACTGAGAAGCCTAATTGAAGGTGTGAAGCACAAAACAAATTAAATATCTTGATATTTGTGTTTGAGGTTAATACTAAACTATTGTTTTTAATTGTTACTAATGTGTTTGGCTTGGTTTTGATTTGGAAATGTGATGAAAGTATTATATAGGGTAGGGATAATGGAGGTCTGAGAAACAACTGTTCAAATAAAACATATGGATCACATATGTTTTTATTTTTTTTACGAAACACTCCGTCAGTTCTTAATTTTAATATATTTTTTATTGCTGAAGAAAAAAGTAATTATATTTTTTTTAATATTTGCATTTATACATTAATGCTAACTAAATCATTATTCATTATTTAAGTTAGTTCTAATTAAGTGATTGTTAATTCGATTTATTTAAATTAGTGCAAGTTAAATTGATATTAATTAAATTTATTATATATTATAAATTTGTGTAGTTTAACGTATAATAGGAAGTGTAGATATTTTTCATATAAAGTTCTACATTTAAAGATGATAAAAATATTATAATGCATATGATTTTTTTTTTAACTAATGAGAGTTTAGAATTTTTGTATCTGACTTTTCTTATGTATATGTTCTCAATCTCAAATATCCTTGACATAAAAAAGTGCCAACTACCATGAAGGAAAATATTCCTGCGCTCCTATGTGAAACTCTCAATTAATTTACTTATTTCATTTTGTCCATTATTTATTTGTTTATTGTTGAAGATAATACTGAAGACTTTTATGAGAAATACTTTTTCTTTAAAAAAAATTATCATCCATCATACCAACACAAATAAAATGAATATTAAAAATAGATTTTTAATTTAAAAATTAGTGATAGATTTGTGTTATTTTAATTTATGCTAGTTAAAGTCGATTTAAAAAGAAATATTGATACTAATGAATTAGCTTACATACTTTTAAGTCTATAGTGTACACCATACAAATCTAACGCTATTATTAATTAATAGTTTTGGAATTTATAGTGTACGCTCTGGCATTAAGCGTTAATCTTTGACTAATTCTAAATACCCATTTTTGAGCATTGAGATCTTTTACAACGTATAAAATATTTAACTCATTCTTTCTTCTTGATTTGTCTTTATTCAAGTCTTTGATGTGTGCATTATAATTGTTTCTTAAGAAAGAAAAATAATTATTATATTTCCTATGAAATGTTCTATATGACAAGTTTTTAGCTTCCAGATTTTGTATCATTATTTATTATTAATAAGATTATTATTAACTCATTTTAGTTAATTATAATAATTACATTAAATGAAAACAAAATTAAACACTAGTAAGTTTATTTACGGTGTGTTTTCAAACTTTAATATACGTTTTCACATCACACCAGTTTTCAAACTTTAATATACGTTTTCACATCACACCAGCAAATTGACGAGTGTTTATTATCGGCACTAACAAGTTGACCATGATAATATTTTTTTATCATAAAAAACTAATAAATTAACTTCTATAATTTTACTTATAGAAAAGTATCTTATATTAAAGAGGAAAAAAGGAGTAATCCACACAAATGTTTCTTTTATAAGGGTAAAACACATTTTGCGGGTAAAATTTATAAAATATTATTATTTTTTAAAATAATTGCATTTTTTCTCTTAAGCATATATTTTAACTTTTTATAATAATAATAATAATAATAATAATAATAGAAAACTTAACTGAGATAAGTCTTAATTACATGTTTAATTAAAATCATTTTTAATAATAGTGCTTGACCTGTATGGGTGTGGAGGGTATGTATAGTTTTCTTTTAATAGCTAAAAATAAATAAAATAAAGGAGCTTTTATTTTTTGGATTCGTAATATTTAAAAAAAAATAAATGAAATTAAATTATTAATGAATAATCTCTTTCTTTTTCTAGAACAGATGATACACTCCCTGTTAGAGTTATTGTAAAATAACAAGAACGAGAAATATCTAATAACCTGTTAGAGTCATGATCTTTGCCACATTTTGAACGTTGTCAACCACTTGGGCGTGGATGGTGGAAGTGGATGGTGGAGGCCGTTTTGTACTACTCCTTCAAAGTCCAAAACCTCTCACTTCCAACTCCTATAAATACGAGACCTTCCTTTCCCATTCCGAAATCACACAACTCAATATCACTTCCTCTCCTCTTCTCCTTTCTCTCTCTTTCTCTTATTTTCTTCTTTAGATCTTGGGTATTTTTGATAAATTCTGAAATATTTTATCACGCCTCCGGAAGTTAGTTTAGCAGTCTTTACAAGACTCCACGAGAACTGAGCCAAACTCACACAATGGAATGAGACCACCTTCAACCCAAAATCTTAACCACCTTCAACCCAAAACCTTAACGCATTGGATTTGTGGTCTTCTTATATGTTGCTCAACTTTCTCATTCTTACTCAATGTGGGACTTAAACTCATACTTAAATACCTAACAATTAATTCAATATGGATAAATTCTGAAATATTTTATCAAATATCATAGTATACCTTTAATTAGATATCTCGATAATAAATTTAAAATATTTAACTAAATTACAATAATATTTCTTATATTAAAAAATAATAATCAGTTAAAATTCTGACATAAAATAAGTTGGATAAAAAGTTATAGCTACAAGAATGATAAAGAAAAAAAATAATTTAAATTTAAATTAGTTAAGAACGATTTAAAAATCTCAACGGTTAGAACGCTGTAAACCATAACGCCAATATGTGCTTGCATGTTTTTGAAAGTGTTGTAGTGAATAATTTGGGAGACTTGTTATGTATAATTATTTTTGTATATTATTTTTAATTTTCGTACCTTATTAATGTTATCCCTTCTCACATTGGTAGATGTAAAAATGAACAAAGACTTAAAAATTATTTCTGAGAAAATATATTTAGCATTTTCGAGAGTGTATTTGAAATTTCAAAAGAGAGGAAGCATATATTTATCTTTTTTATAATTAGGACATAAAACTGTCTGCGTACAAGGTGACGAATTAAACTTTCTTATAACGTAGAAACTTCGCTTATGCCTGTGCTTTGTGTTTAAGATTTGATGTGATAAAAACCTCAATATAATAATAATAAGACAAAGCGAACCACAATTTTATATTACACCACTAACAAGTCGAGCAAGTAAAACTTGTTTTGTGCATAAAAAAATAAAACTTTTATTCTCCTTTTCCATGTACAAGGTGACGTGAGTGTGTATGTAATGATGCAAAGGCAAACATTACTATTTAACATTTAGCTAGGTTAAATCACTAAAATCGTGTAATTTTTCTTAATATTTATAAAAATAAGCTTTTTTTTATGAATATAAGTCAATTAGGTATATGAAACACGATTTTATTTAAAGAAATAGTATAAAAATAATTTATTTATTTTTTTAATTTTAATTACAATTGTGTCTATCTCCAATTTCAGTGAAAAAATTTGATAACACGCTTTTATTAGCAATTTGAGTTCTAAAAAGAATGATTTGTAGTAAGTTAAAATTCGTTACTTTTCATAATTTTTTTTTATTAGTTTGAGTTAAAGTAGCATGGTGTAATTAAAAAACTTTTGTTTTCATAAAAGTACTCATTTCTTTATTGTTTTGAGTTAAAGTATCATTAGTGTAATTAAAGTATTATTCAAGGTCATTAAGTTGAATTTGTTATTTATTCCTATTTTTTTTTATTCATTGATTTGGGTTAGAACATAATTTCATTCAGGTACAAATTTTCACACTAAAATCATACTATAATTCACATTATTTTCATTCTATTTTTCTATTTAATTATTTTAATATTCTTGTAAAATCGTTCCATATTATATGATTTTTTTAAACAAAATCCGTAATTAACTTATTTTCAATAAAGAAAATACCATTTTCATAAAATTAGATCATTGTGATGCTTTAACCACTGGATTGTGATGCTTTAAACACTAGTTAGCACGGCCATGTGAAGATTTGCGAGAAGATACATCATTTACTAAAATATGTGCATGGAAAACTGGGACCAAAAACTGCAAAAGTAACGGTGTTGTTACTTTTGGTGCCTTCGTTGATCTGGTCTTGGAGATGAACACCAGAGTCTAAAAAATGGTGATTATAATCCCTGCCAATTGGTGCAAAACTCATGTATCTCATGGCTTGTATTTTCAAAAGAGAGATACTGAGAACGCGTGAGAATCCTGCACCAACTAACTTTAGTTGAGGTAAGAAGAATGAATGCCCTCAAAGTTTGATTCAAGAAGGGTTTTCTTAGAAGCTTAATTCTGTGCTACGAGTTACATGTGTCCACCTGTACTTTCCAATGTGTTCCACGTCCAGAAAATGTTTCAACACTATCCCAGGAAAATTGGAACATGTTTCCTAGTCATTCTTTACTATACGTGGCAAACCTACCTTACATTCCTACTCAAAACAACTGGAATGTGGGGTCCAAAACATTACACGGTGTTGCCGCCCCATAATCCCTAGGGTTCGACCCTTTCAAACTTTCTATTTCTTCTCTAACAGGAGCTAACGTGCTTCTGTGCATGCCACGACCATACTCCAATTTACCGTTTACACGCAGTTGAGTGATGCCGGCCAAATATTTCTTATTCAAGTCAGTGTTTTTTTTTTATCAGAAAAAATCGAAGTCATTGCTTCTCTTCTTTTATTTGAAAATATTCTTATAAAAGAAGAAAAACACAATGCACATTTGATAGAGAGTCAAAATGTCTATCTACCTAAAGAGAGAAAAAAAGGAAAGAGAAAAAAAATATATGTTTATAGAAAATATGAAGTCATAAAAAGAGAGAAACGAAAAAGGAAAATGTTCAAATTTTCACTAAAAAGGGTACTTGTATGGAGGATCTTGTCGTACTTTGGAATATGTCTGCCTCCTAAATTAACGAAGAGGGAAAAAAAGAAGAAGAAAACATATAAGGAATTAATATATGTCTCAAATTATATATTTATATTCAACCTTATGTAAATGAAATTTACCAATTTTACTTCGTTTGCATTTACATATATATTACTATTTAAATTGGAATATTGCATAATTCTATGCATGTGATCAGAAACACTCAGAGTCAATAAATAACTGAACCGTCCAACCAAAGGTAAGTCAGAAACGAATAATTAAGAATTAAAAAAATACCACATTTTAATTTACTAGGGTAATTGGTTTTTCATTGAGGTTAAAATGATCGTTGACTAAATCAACAACGATAAACAAAAGTCAATAACTAACTGTCTTCACTCTAAAATTGATATCAAATTAACAAAGATTGCTCATATTTTTTCTTTTTATGGTACAGAAGTATTTTCTTATATGACAACTATGCTCATGATAGTATGATTATTACAGGTAATATTTTTTTTTTCAAATACATTTTCGGAAGAATTCAACACCGCTCGTTATTGAATAATGAGATGATTAATTTGTAAGATACAAAGTCCATCACAAAAAGTAAGGAAAAATTATCACGATACTGACAGTAACAAAAACACGATACTTTCATAAAAGCCAATGTCACAAAATATTTGCGATAAACTACTTGATTTATCACTAATTAAAATGAAAAATAAATAAAGTTATAAGTCTTTTATTTCTATTTCATAAACGATAGTTATTATATTCAAAATAGAAAATTTGTTCGTTACGAATGGTTACATGATAGTTCGTAACGAAGAAATTCATCGCGTCAACAAACTCTAATAGAACATTCCATTGCCAAATTCAATCGTTTAGCCTAATTTTTCATTTTTTAAGGTTTTTGTCATTTTTAAAATTCTCAAAATAGAAAATATGACATGGAATGATGTTCTTGTGTTGAGATATTTTTTGAAATTTGTTTGGTAGTTATTTAGCTACTAAGGCGAAATAGTGTTTTAACAACGGTCATGAAGCACCCAAACCGAAGCAAGAAAGTGCTGGACAAAACAATGACATATGTCATGTATAGTTGAGGTTATAATCCGCGCTCATCATTTTAATCTTTTATACCTCTCTAAGTATTATTGTGAAAATTCAAGAGGAATATTGGAGAGAATTTAAACAATGAGAACTGAGTCAAAATCTATATAATAAAATGACACCACTTTCAATCCAAAATCTTAAGACATTGAGTTTGTAGGTTTTCTCTTATATATTGTTCAATATTTTTACTCAATATGAGACTTAGACTCACACTTGGATACCTAACAATCTTCTCCTCAAGTGAGAGTCCCTCTTTCACATTGATACACTCTCCCTTGGGCGGAAGCAAACGACTCCTTACTTGTACCGCTGTTCACACACTTATACGGGACACGCTTGCCTGAAACTTCTGTCAGGAAGACTTTCGATACAAGGTCAAATTGTACTCATCCACGCAGCAAACCATCGACTCTGATACCACTTGATGTGAAATTCCGAGGGGGAACACACTAGGGAGGTCTCAAACAATAAGAACTGAGCCAAAACCCATATAAAGGAATGATACCACTTTCAACTCAAAACATCTCCTTGCATGCTTCAGTAATAGCAATGAACTCAGCATCTGTAGCGGATAAAGCAACACATTTTTGCAATTTAGATTGCCATGCAATAGCTCCACCTCCAAATATGATCAAATAGCCTAAAGTAGATCTTCTAGAGTTAATATCTCTTGCCATGTTAGAGTTTGCGTAGCTAACTAGAACAGGCTTCCCACTTCCAAGACATAGCTTCAAACTTGAAGTGCCATAAATCATTTATGTTAACCCAAAATCGTATGATGTCATTGGGAAGCAGAATGACGTCATCCTACCCATAAAACTGCGTAATAAAAACATTGTCATATATCTTAGTAATGGCCAATTGTCGTACTTCTACGTTGACTGAATGTTCCATGTGACATTGAATGCCCAAAGCGGTATCTGATTCCCAACACAGAATCGCATACTAAAGAGGAACCATGTGCCAATGCAGTACTAAATGGCAATGCGCCAAAGAATGCCTAAAGTGGCATCGTATGACATAAACCAGAACGAAACCGTATCTAGATACAGACTAGTATTTGCTATGCGAAATTAAATTCTTATACAAAATCAGAAAAAATAAAAATTAAAAAACAATAAAAAATATAAATTTTTCAAGAACTAAGAAACATTCAAATTCTCAAACAAACACACATTTTCAGAACAACATATGCCATGATTTTCATCATAGATGGAAATACGAAGGAACAAGGTCAATCCTTGTCAGATCCTTTAATTTAAAAATTATTTGTTTTGTTTTTATCTATAGTTTTCATTTTTATTTTTGGAAAAAAATAAACATTTAATAAATCACGTTTAGTTTTATTCATTCGACTAAAGGTACTCTTTGAAGGCAGGCGTGCTAATACCTTGTCCATACGTAACTAACTTCCGACTTCATCTCTATTTCGTAGATTATCCTTTCGTTTTTCCGGTTTTCCATAGTTTCTCATAAATAAACTTTCATTTCACCCTCATCTCATTTTTCCACATTTTCAGATCGTTGTCCCTTGTCGTGATCCAGATCACGACAATATTAATACTTTTAATAATAGTAATATCAAAGTAATTAAAAATAATATTAAATATAATATTATTAATTTATATAACTAAATAATAATAATAATATCATTATTACTTATGTTAGTTAATAAAAATAATGTTAATATAATTAATAATAATACAAATATTATTATTAATTTTAATAATAATATTAAAAATAATAATAACGTTAATAATAATAATAATTTTAATAAATTTAACTATTAATATTATTTACAAAAATATTCACACGTAATTACCTATTGATTTTGATTCGTACTAAATACATATAAATCTGGATTCCTAAGTAATTAACTATGAGATTTTTGTAGGTAACAAATTCATACGTAAAATGTGTATGTAATGCCAAATTTATTTACGGATTAAAATCTATATGTTTACCTATGAATTTTTCTGTAGATAAAATTCGTAGGCAAAATCCGTATGTAATAGATTTATAGGTAAAATCTTTATGTAATAACAAATTTACCTACATATAAAAATTCATATAATCTTTCATAAGTAAATTGAGAATGTCTTATAGTGAATCCAAAAAGCTAGGAAATGCTCTTTGGCCAAGTTATAGTGTATTGATTGCATTTCTATCCACCTTTCTATATATTCAAAGTCGTATTTGTTGTCCTGCAAGTGAAGAACAAATGGCTAAGAGTTCTTTGGTTGTTCTAAATAACATTTTATCACTCACATGTATTTCTCTATTGTGCAAATTATGATGTGTAGCAACCTTATTAAGAAGAACACTCCAAGCACATATTTGGGTTGACGGTAAGGCTTTTATTATCCAGAATGCATAGCCCCATCATACCCTCTAACATCTTTCTAAAGCCTCTTATAGACAGGACTCACTGTATATTCTAGTTTTCCATCTTCGTTCCAAACCCATTTGTCCTCCTTGTTCCTACTCATCATACATCCCTGAACCCATTACAAGAACTCTTCAACCATTGGATTCTCCCATTCAAACCAATCTCTTCTACAATTTAAAGATCATTCCCAACGATTGTCTTGCCAATGATTCACATTTGTTACTTTTGGTTCCTTTTGGTTTGAGTTGACAAATAGTATAGGATATTTCACATTTAAGATAATATTTCCTAGCCAAATGCACTCCCAAAACATGATTTTATTCCCATTTCCTAATTTGTAGTTGATATTATCATTAAACCAACTTCCTAATTCCCCACTTTTATATACACTCTTAAGGTCTCTCCACCACTTAGATTTATTTGAGCTCCTCTCCTTACAACTTTAAGACTTCTCCATGACTCGTATTTAGATATTATAATATCTTTCCACAAGTCTTACTCTTCCGTTCCTAACCTCCATTTTCGTTTCCCTTGAAGAGCTATGTTAAAACTATTAATGTCTTTGATCCTTAAGTCACCCTCCTCTTTACTCTTATATATTGTTTTCCATTTCACTTGTGCCATCTTTCGTCCCTAATGTCCCCAATCCTATAAAAAATCCCTTTGTATCTTGACAATCTCTTTCCTAATTGTATGTGGCAGTTTGAATTGATAGGTAAAAAAGGGGCATGGTCTAAAGCACAAACCTAATTAGTTTAACTTATTCTTGTGTTATGTTCATGGTGAATCCTATAATATCCTCATTACTAATCCTAGGAAAATCAATGTCATCCAACCTAACCTTGATCCTAGATCTCCTACTAAATCTTTTTGAAATCCTTCTTAATTTCCATCTTTACCTTATTCGATTCCTCGCATCATTCTCGATCTATATGTAAATCTTTAATTGCACTTTTCTACCTTTTCCACTTGATTACTCTATGAAACTACTTTGTATTCATATTCCCGACCTCCAACCATTTAGATATTGCCTTTTGCTTTATTAATATTAACATTACTAGTATTATTATTAATAACATTATGATTATTATAATTAATATTATTAATATTATTCTTACCGACAATAATAATATAACCATAATAATAGATTTATAGATAATTATTATGAATTTATTTGAAAGTAATATTATTATTATTAATAATATTTTGAATTATTAATATCATTTTTTTAATAATCATATTGCCGATAATAATATAATCATAAGAATAATAGTAATAAATAATAATTATAATAACTATTGTACTATACGGTTGACCAAGACATGAGGAACGTTTCAGCTTTTAATAGCGAACCGCTTTCAATAGCGAATTCAAGTATTCCTCACGGCCGATCAAGAGGAATATATCCGCTTTCAATAGTGAATTCAAGTATTCCTCACGGCCGACCGTGAGGAACATATCCGCTTTTAATAAGTGAATTCTACTCCTGAAGACCGACCGTGAGGAATGTATCAGCTTTCTACCCAGAAAACCATGTATTCCCACGGCCGACCGTGAGGAACGTATCAACTTTCGATCCAAAAAGCCATGTATTCCCACAGCCGACCGTGAGGAACGTATCAACTTTCAATCCAGAAAGCCACGTATTCCCACGACCGATCGTGAGGAACGTATCAACTTTCTACCCAAAAAGACACGTATTCCTCATGGCCGACCGTGAGGAGCGTATCAGCTTATCACATCAGGCTTATTAGCTCCTCAACTGGCTTATCAACTTCTTAGCTGGCTTATCAACTTCACAGCTGGCTTATCAGCTCCTCAGCTGGCTTATCAACTTCTCAACTGGCTTCTCAGCTTATCAGCTAAACTCATCTCAACTCATCAGCTTACCACAGCTTCTCAGCTTATCACAACTTCTCGCTTTATCAGCTTATCACAACTTCTCGCTTTATCTTAGCTCCTCAGCTTCTCGACTTTTCAGTTTCACACCCATGAACCGTGAGGTGTATTTTTATACCTTTTAACAGTTCAGAAGAAGGGAGTTGTCATATCACACTCAAAAAATGAGACATACGAAAATCAAGAAAAGGTGCGTGTAAATCCAAATTTATCACCTGTTTTCGGACGCAAGTGCGACAAATATAGTCATTACCTACTCAATATTAAATCCTCTTCGATCGTTACTCGCCCTCGAGAACTTGGGGGGCCTATGTACTATACGGTTGACCATGACATAACCAAATTATAATAACAGTTGCATATCTCATAATTGATTTTGTTATCGAATCATAGCAGAGTAACAGAATACAGCAGAATGACCCAAACTCATTAAGTCCACTGCAACGCCTATAATTACGGGCTCAATCACCACTAATAAGGTACCTCTAAACTTTATTCTATATTCCCTCACTACTAGAAAAATCATTAATAGTGACAAAAAAATCGGTCACTAAATGACCAAAATCGATCTCTGATTAAACTAGTAATCAATTTAGTGACCAAACACTTTAGTCGCTATTTTGCTGGTCGTTGATGGATAATTATTATTAATCTTATTATTGTTATTTTTATTATTATTATTATTATTATAATTATTTTATTTATTATTATTATTATTAGTACTATAATAATATTATTATTAATATTATTTTTATTATTGATATTATTATTATTGCTATTATTATTATTACTATTTTTATTATTACTATTTTTATTATTCTTATTATTATTACTATTAATATTATTATTATTAATATTATTATTATTAATATTATTATTGTTGGTTTTATTATAATTATTATTAATCTTATTTTTGTTTTTATTATTATTATTATTATTATCGATATTATTATAATTATTTTATTTATTATTATTAATATTATTAGTACTATAATATTATTATTATTAATATTATTTTTATTATTATTACTATTATTATTATTATTATTATTATTATTATTATTATTATTATTATCTGTGACCGAATTTTTGACCGAATCTGTGACCGAATCTGTGACCGATTTCTATGACCGAATCTGTGACCGATTTTTGTGACCGAATCTATGACCGATTCTGTGACAGTGACCGATTCTGTTACCGATTCTGTGACCGATTCTATGACTGATTCTGTAACCGAATTTGAGACCGATTTTTTCGATCACTAATAGTGACCGATTTTTCAGTCACTGATTCGGTCACCGATAGTGACTGATTTTTTCGGTCTCTAATTTCGGTCACTATTTAGCAATTTTCTAGTAGTGTCTGCACACTCTAATCCTAGACTGACTTGAGCGTTGGAGTGCCTGCAAGACCCCCCTCCCGGAACGATTGTAATTTGAAGCAATTGAAGCATGAAGAAGGAGCAGTCCTAGAAGACATTTTGTTGCTGACGCCAACCGGTCTCTTGCGAGAACAATTATAATAAGAATAATAATAATAAATAATAATTATAATAACCATAATAATAAATAATAATAATAAACATAATAATAGAAATTATAATAACCATACTTAGAATAATAATAATAAATACATAATGGTTGTAAGTTTTCTACGCTACTTACAAAATTTATATTTGAATTTTTCTTACTATATATTTGAATAATAATAATAATAATTTAATTTAATCTTAATAATAATATTTTTAATAATAATGATGAAAATGAATTTATAGTAATTACTTTACATTCTTGGATAAAACTTATATGTAATATAAATTGTGTTTACCTAAATTTTTTTACTGTGGATGAATGTTATTTTTTTTTTTGTAGTGATAAGATTATTGAAGATAATTGACACCTTACTTTTATTTTTATTGATAAAGGCATGGATAAGCTGTGTGTGAAGGGATTTTTCAGTGGTAACTTTCTTGCTTAGGTTCTTACTATTATGATTGCCATCAACCAAGCGCATAACACGGTTGGAAAGAAAATTGGCTTGATTGTGAATTTTTTCTTCCCATACAAGTTCTAGATAGAGAGTGTCTTACTACTCTTATAACTTAGAATCTTCAGCCTAAATGGAGAAAATGGATGGAGATCGCATCTTTTTTTATTTTTCTTTTCTGCTCTCACATTTTTCTTGAAGGGAATAGCACATAAGCTAGGCAATTACAAAATTGTGTAATATTTTATATAAAATGTTGTACTAATAATTTCAAAATAAAAATATATAAATAATACATTTTTTGCTTTAGAGCTAGTTAACTTGTATCTTACGGTGTTTTTATGTCAGTACTAGTCATGTAGATCAACTATATGATAATACAAAGTTTGGATGTAAGACTTTATGCATACTATCCAAACAAATTTTCTTTATGACGACTGTATTATTGGTGTTAAGTGAAGAGTCAGAAATACAAAGTAAAAGAAGAAAATGGGAAAGCGAGAAAGTGACATTAAGTGATGCAACAAGAAATAAACAGAAAAATAGGAAAACAGGCAAGATAAACAGTGATTTTGTTTGAGCCTTTTTATATTTTTAACAGAGAAAAACACTTATTATGTTTTTTAGATGTTTGCTTAATTTAAAAAAAAATAGAAGTAAAATATAAGTGGAATGGAAGCTATTTTAAAAAATAAAACATATACTTTTAATTTAAAAAATATTTTTTTAATATTTCTAACCAAACATAAATACTTTTATAAAAAAAAAATCACTTATTAATGATTTTTTTCAAAAGTAATTTATATTCTAAGTTTAAGCAAACTCACTTATAGAAAAAAGAAATAAGTTTAAGCAAACTCACTTATAGAAAAAAGAAATGAATTTAGGAGTATAATTATTCTGTTTGGCTTGTGGTCATAGGTCTTTCCACACGTGTTTATGAAATGAGAAGGGCAACGAGGAATTAGAGTTCGACCAACACAAATCCATTATTATTTTATTTGTTTTTTTCCAAATTCAACCATGAAGTTCGAAACAGAGTTTTCTTCCTCATCTACCGTTGCTCCCACCCCACATGTACTCTATAAATACCGTAAACTCTCGCATTTCTTCACCAGCACTTGTTTGCTAACCTAGCTAGCACGATCCAAATTCCAAAGCCTTTGCAACTCAAACTAGAGTGTTATCACACACCTTCTGCAGAAATCAACACTAACATGGATTTGGGGAGAAAGAGCCAACAGCTTCTGTCCAAGATTGCCACCAATGACAAGCATGGAGAGAATTCTCCATACTTTGATGGGTGGAAAGCATATGAGAGAAACCCATTTCACCCTACAAAGAACCCTCAAGGAGTTATCCAGATGGGTCTTGCAGAAAATCAAGTACGTGTGTTTCTCCCTAGAACCACCATGAAATGCAATTGTTTATCTTGATTATAATAATCATGGGTGTTCATTTTCTTCCTGGTTTATCTTTTCCAGCTATGCTTTGATCTGATTGAAGAGTGGATTCTGAACAATCCCAAGGCTTCCATTTGCACTCCTGAGGGAGTGCATCACTTCAGAAACATCGCCAACTTTCAGGACTATCATGGGTTGCAAGCGTTCAGAAATGTAAGAATGAATTAATCTTTTCACGTAAAGTTTCATTTTTTTTAGTTTCTGTCATAGCCTTAAAGCAGAAACATCAAATAATATTTTGAAAAAAAATCCAACACTTAATAGAAGGACTTATATTGCTGTGTTCTTGACACAAGATATGATCTTGTTCTTCTCATTTTTCAGGGTATTGCAAATTGGATGTCAAAAGTGAGAGGAGGTAGGGTCAGATTTGATCCAGACCGTATATTGATGAGTGGAGGGGCAACAGGGGCAAACGAACAAATCATGTTCTGCTTGGCTGATCCTGGAGATGCCTTTATGATTCCCACCCCATTTTATCCAGGGTATGTACCTTCTATTCATTAAAATCTGTGTTCATTCAATGAATGTCACTGTGGTACTCACCATCAAACGTTTAAAGTGAAAAAAGGAAAGCAAGCATTCATAAAGCCTTATAATAATAACAGCTCTTCGTTTTAAGGCAAAATTCAATGTCTTAACATTCTACTTATTTTGATTTGAAAAGCTTTTCTGAATATAATATTCATTAGAGTGATATATTTTTTCTAAACCAGCATTTTATCTATATCCGTTTACATGGTTTAAGTCTAGAATACTGTAGAAACAGCATAATATTTTGACAGATTACGTTGTCTAAAGGATGCCACGTTTAAGAACTTTGAAGTATAAAGACGTGGTATTGAAGGATTTTTGTTGCGGACACCAAATAAGGTGAAGCTTGGATTATATCAATCAAAGTAATGTGTCTAACTAATGGATCAAATAATTGAGTCCGTTTTATTTTTATAAGAAAAATAAACTTTATAAAAGATGTGAAGAACAGCATAAAGAATGGCATGACTTGGTAAAACTGCATTTTTCCTAATTTTTGTTATGATATTAATTAAGGTTATTTCTTTAAAATAAATTTAGAATAAGTGATTCATTTTAATTTTAATATTACAAAATGTTTCTAATATAATATTCTACAATTAAAAGCAATGTTTGGTTTTAATAATTTGTACAACAAAAATTTTGACTTGTAATTATTTACAAGCTTAAAAAACTATTTATAATATTTATCCAAATTACGTGGATCATTAAATTTTGACTTATAATTATTTTTTTTTCTATATTTGTATTGCACAAATATATCCTCTTATAGTATGAATTTCTCGCCTGGTCTTTGTTGCCTATTGTGGTAGTTTAGAAAAAAAATCAGAGAATATGATTCAAAGATTAAGCCGTGCCATAGTGTGAGGTTAGTCAACAAGCGTGTGGTTTTTTTGTTCACATATGTTAAGTCCAAATTAGACACTTCACGATGCAAGCCAAGTGGATTATGACTATGCATTGACCTTTACAAAATGAAACATGGAAACTATGAACATCTGTGTACGGTCACCTCATATTCAAACAGGAACGTCAGCACAACACAATAATTACACACACATGCAGCTCCATTGATCTTTTGGAAATTTAATTCGGTAGGTCAAACTTTTTCACAATATCAAATTTATACAAAAGAAAATCATGCCATGTTATTAATTTTTTTTTTTTAATTTTCAAGGAATTTCCTGTTGCACTCAATCCAAATTTGTTCTTCTTTTAACTGATTTCTTTCTATATTTAAAATTTACAATTAATTTGCTTTGAATATTTTTACTTTTTCATTGAAAATAACTATTTAAAAATTATTCAAGACTCTTGTTACTCGGTCCAGCTACCCACTTAATGCGTGGACCACAATACATAATAGATAAACTATGGCTGAATTGGTCAAAGCAGAATTAAACCATGATAGGGTGATTAGACGCATATTATTATAATATGGTGATATGATTAAGAGGTGGAAGTATCAATTAGCAATGTCTTATCAATGGCAAAATATGGTGATATATATGATTACGTAAGCATATACTTAAACAACACAAAGAATATATACTTTTAACAGAGTGATAAAGATTGATATATTTTCATATTTTACTACAGATTCGTCCGTGACTTGTGTTGGAGAACCCAGGTGCAATTAATTCCTGTCCACTGTTATAGCTCCAACAACTTCAAGATAACAAGAGAAGCTCTTGAAGAAGCATACAAAAAGGCCAAAGAGGAGGACATCAACGTTAAGGGGTTGATCATAACAAACCCCTCTAACCCTTTGGGCACAACCTTGGACAAGGACACGTTGAAGAGCCTAGTGAGCTTCATCAACGAGAAAAACATCCACTTAGTTTGTGATGAAATCTACGCAGCAACTGTGTTCAGCAGTTCCCCCAGTTACGTAAGCGTGGCTGAAGTGATCCAAGAAATGGAACATTGCAAACGTGACCTAATTCATATCGTTTATAGCTTGTCCAAAGACATGGGGTTCCCTGGTTTCAGAGTTGGCATAATCTATTCATTCAATGATGAAGTGGTGAGGTGTGCAAGGAAAATGTCTAGCTTCGGCTTAGTCTCCTCGCAGACTCAACACATGCTGGCGTCGATGCTTTCGGATGAAAAGTTTGTGACTAAGTTTCTTTCGGAGAATTCGAGGAGGTTGGAGAAAAGGCACGACATGTTCATGAAGGGGCTTGAAGAGGTTAACATTGCTAGGTTTCCAAGCAATGCAGGACTTTTCTTCTGGATGAACTTGAAGAGTTTGTTGAAGGAACCAACGTTTGAAGCTGAGTTGAAGCTATGGCGTGTGATCATTCACGAGGTGAAGCTAAATGTGTCACCGGGGTCTTCTTTCAACTGTTCTGAGCCTGGTTGGTTTAGGGTTTGCTTTGCCAACATGGATGATGAAACAGTGGATGTTGCACTCAACAGAATTCGTGAACTCGTGGGGAAAGAAACGAAGAAGCCAGTGGGAATGAAACGTTGGCAACCGAATCTTAGACTCAGTTTCTCTTCAAGGAGGTTTGATGAGAGTGTTATGTCTCCTCATTCACCTATTACATCACCTCTTGTTCAAGCCACTTGAATATTGGAACAGGGTTCTGCATGAACTTCTTATCTTTCTCAAGAATTATGATAAAGTCTGGTCTGAAAATAATTGATAATTTAGTTTTTTTCTTTTGCTAATGAGGTTTTGCTTTCCTAATGTTGTGTAGGGTGCTTAGGGTATTTTCACATTTAGGTTGTCCTAAAGGGCTAACTGTGGTGAAGTAGCTAGAGTGACTGAAATTATTGGTGCAATTGAAGTGATACATGATTGGAATAAATTTGCCCACTTTATACTTGGAGAAAGTTTGTTTTTCCATATATGTAACATTCATCATGAAACAAATAATAATGATATTGTTTTCATGTTCAATTATTCGTTATAATTGCATTAGATTATATATTTTTAGTTATTTGTATGGCAGCGTTAAGTTAAATTGATTCAGAAATACTGAAGTGTTTAAAATGTATAATTTAAAAATTGAATGAAAAAAAAATTAATTGATTAAAAAAGTAATATGATTAATTATCCTAAAATCATATTTTTTGAGAAAAGTCATAATTTTCATTAAGAAATAACATAATCAATCATTTTAAAATTAATAATTTTGAAAAAAAGAGACATATCTTAAGTTCAGAATTAATTATTATATACACAAGTTCAATTATATTAAAATATAATTAAATATTACTTAAAATAAAATATTAACTTCCAAGATTCTCTCTTATTTTTAAAAACCTTTCTAACTATATCATAAATAAGAGATATTAAATAAGGAACATCAATAAAAGAGATATTCTTTGTTTACTGAGAAATTATCACATAGATAGATGATATCCTTCTAATTCATTTATTATTTTCTTGAATTGTTTTTTCATTTAAGTTTGGTGTATTTTTTTAATGAGTTTCTACATTCAGTTTTTTTTTTTTTTTTTG
>Ga0209489_103104_pt1 | contig 32816 bp, 10 predicted proteins | sample SiratrowhiteBW_FD_187527 | JGI IMG/M metagenome (GOLD analysis project Ga0209489, IMG submission 187527) | Root nodule microbial communities of legume samples collected from California, USA - Siratro white BW (SPAdes) (version 2) | ecosystem: Host-associated > Plants > Roots > Nodule | place...
TCCATATTTAAAATATACATTTTTTTTTTTTTTTTTTATGATATAGGCGTGAAGTAATAAACTACAGTTACCATTTTTACCATATTCAGTTGTTTACAAAAATTTCTTGCCTTTGTGGCTTTAATCCTAAATTTAGAAGTTAATTATATTTATGATAATATATATGGTTAATTCAACCCTTTCTCTTTTGGTTGATTAATAATTAAAAAGGAAAAAAAATTACACAGGTTTGGACCACAACTGTGTGCTTCTTTAGTTTGCCACTTGTACTACCCTATGCACATGTAGTGTTGGCGTCACTCTTTATAAATCAACGGTCCTTGCAAGTTATACCTTTTTTATGTGCGTGCACGGTGTCAATCCTTTCAACAAGTTACATGCATCATTTCTGAGTATCGCTCCCCAAGGCCAGAAAAAGCGACATTGAAGTTTCAAAATTTACCTTTTAGAAAAAATATATTTTGATAAACCTTTTTCAAAATATTAAGAGTTTCAAGGTATTTTTTATAAAGTGAAAACACGATAGGAAGGCAAGTACATTATTAGGTAAACGACAGAATATAATTTGCTGTAAGAATACATTAGTTACGTGAGGGTGAATTTGATTGTTAAAAAACGAAATGGATAAGGAATAAAATTTCTGTAAATATTTGGTTGATGTTTATTCTTTATTTTTATTAAAATTATATATATATATATATATATATATATATATATATATATATATATATATATATATAATATATATATATATGTATATATAAATATAAGTTATAAAGCTAAATAGAATATTATGTTGTCAAAATATACTATTAAAGAGATATAAACTTTTTTTTTTGTAGTATACACATTGTTCTTTGTTAACTTAGCATTTTGATATTTGTAAGGTAGAATAAGTTTTATAAGAAAGATATGATAGCTTGAATTTATGAAAGCTTATGGTATAATGTTAAGTGATGAATTATTGTTTAAGTGATAAGTGATAATTATTGTTTTCAATTTGTTATTAAAGATGTTGAATAATATAAGGTATGTATACATCACTGATGTTTCTCTTAACCATTAATCTTTCGAGAAGTTTATCCTAATATTAAAAAATCTATCTTTCATTTACATGTATGGAATCAATCATCTTTTTATCTTTTCTCACACATATTTAGTATATTTTTCCACATTCATACTTTGTGTTTCTACCAACATTCAACGTTCTTCATAAATTATACTTTGACTCTAGAACCTTCTTCCATAGTTTTGGACTATCAACACATAATTTCTATTTTCATTTTGCTACTAAAGTTGTATTAAATTTTTCTATATTCTTAATTCCTATACCTTCGTCATCATTTCTTTTGTACTAATTCCCACTTCACCCACACAATTATTTTACCCTCTAAACCCAACTTCAGAAGAAATTTCTTTGTATTTTTCTTTACTCTTAGCGTATTAGTAGCATAAAAAAATAGTATAGTGGGATTAATTTGATGATAAACTTCATGACATATATTCGACCTGCAAAGGACAACTACCTTCTATCTCACTTAGCCAATTTACTTCTCACTTTACTAAGGTAGGCTGCCAAAACTATTGTTTTTTTTTTTCTCCCACAGTATTCCAATTAGTGTAAAAGGAATTTTTATTTGATTGTAACCCACGATCTGAGAAAACATTTTCAACGTATCCTTATCCATATCTATACTTCCTAGCTTATTTTTATGAAGATTAACGAAGTCTCGATTCCATTTTAAAGCATCTCATTATGCTTCTTATAATCATTATATTGTAATGTTTATCTTCCAAAAAAGTGTATTGTCGGCTGTAAGCTACTGTATTACATGATATTATACATGATAGAGGTGTAGACACATAGAATTAGTTAGATAGTTTGTTTTGTTTTTATAATAAATATTATTTTGAAATTGTTGAGATTCAGTTGTTGTGTAATATATAGTACATATAATTACTGAGTTGAATACATGTAATATACTACTCATTCCACCTACTAGTATGTCAGTAGTAAAAGCAACTTTACATGTAGTTTGGAGGCAACGAAAGAGGAGTGGAAGGAATGGTGAGATGAAGATTCTGTGGTGCAGAAAAAGATATGAAGTTGAAGTGGAAGGTGCGTAGTGATTCGAGTGAAAAGGAGAAGAAGTTGGTGGAAACGCAATTAAGACCCCAACTGGGTTGGTCAGGGTGGTATGCGACCGTTCCATGCAGGCTGGGTCAGAGGCAGTATCAGTCTTGCTCTTAATTTGATCCACCCTCACCTTTTGTCATATAATGCAATTAGTACTACAGCATGCCTGTCACCATACCCTTACAATCACTCTCTTTATTTTATGTTCTAAAAACTTCAAATCGCCTCACCTCTCAGGTCAAAGGATACACCCACGTCTACATCAATAAATTCAATTAATTTAACACACTTTTGCTTTTAATATACCATTTACTGTTAATTATAATAATGGTATAAGTGTTTAATTATACATTCTATCACTAATATTTTTTAATTAAATTTTATTATTCACATATTTTATAATAAAATTTTTCATTTTTTCATAAATTTTACTTACCCATTAAATTTTTAAAAAAAGTCACGGAGAGTTATAGAAAAAAAAGTTAAAATGAAATTAAAATCACATTTTATAAAATTCGAGAAGAAAATGATGCATTAAGGTTTTTGTTTTTATTTTATACAGTGAGACCTTAGTATTCTGTTAGAGATGGAAAGGTTTGACATAATTTACTAAATTCAAATACGTAAAAGATAAATTTGAGTGGTAAAATTAAAAAAACAATAATAAAAACAATAAAATGTTTACTTAAATTAAATATGTTAAATTATCTGTGTTTTATTTTCTAGTTAATGCATCTCATTCATGATTTCATAAATTTAACCAAGTGCAATTAATATGTCATTGTTTAAAAGAAGAACAAATAATATGTGAGAAATAAGCTATATCTAGGGTTAATTTCCTCCCCTCATAATTTTTGGAGGGTGGTGCGATTTTAAAAGGGCTGGGAGGGACGGCATTATGTCTGTTAAAGCTAAGGGGATCATTTCAACAACCAATCCGCATATTATGCAAGCTTTGGGAGTGGGAACACTTCATTATCTTCCTTTTCAGTATAGTGGAGGAAGTAGCTGCAAAATATTTCTGCATATATTTATACACATGGTACGGCTTCGTGAATTTTATAATGGCAGTACCAGGAAAAAGAAGTTAGCACAAAACTGTAGTTTACTTTAGACCAGTCATGGTATATAATAAAATGCAAACACTTATACACCCTGTAATAAGTTATTATTGAATAGGGAAAAAGGGGTTGCAGGGTGGGGGAGGGTGGTGGGGTTTCTAGGCTTTCATGGGGATGAGAACAACGCATGGGGCATCCACCACTCCACTCGTGCGCGCTATCTATCAATGGCGGCTCAGCCATTCCTCAACCAACAATCATCATTATTGGCATGGTGTCAAACAAACCCCAACCATTTTAATTTCTTACATGCTAATCTCTTTCACTTCAGTTTCTCTTTCTCATAATTTCTGGCTCGCTCAAACACACATATCTGACCTGACACCCTGATCACTCTTCTTTTCCTCCTTTTGAATTTTATGTTTAATTTGAAAGCAAGTGCGGTGAGGGTTGTCTTGTCAGCGAAGGAGGGTGGAATAGAGCAAAGAATGTGGGCGACAAACAAAAACATTTGAAGGCTAAGAACAGTTGACGTGACGCCTTTTTAGGGTGACTGTGGGTCATACCTAGGGCATTGCTTCTACACTCTACTTCTTTCCTCGCTATATTTATATCCTAACTCTTCCTTCTCCTCTTCACCACTTCCCTCCCTTTCTTTTACAAGCTAGCACCTAGCTAGGCCTCAATTATTACTTCAGATATATTACTTCTTTTTCGTTTGACTCTCTTTCAATGGCTGATTCTGGCTCAGCCTCCTCTTCCACCAGAATGTGGTGCTCCGTTCCGGAACGGGTTCAGCTGCATGCGGCCATGTTGGCCCTGCAGTTTGGCTACGCCGGCTTCCATGTGGTCTCCAGAGCTGCCCTTAACATGGGCATTAGCAAACTTGTTTTCCCAGTCTACCGCAACGTTATTGCTTTTTTCCTGCTCCTTCCTTTTGCCTACTTCTTGGAAAAGTTGGTTACTGCTACCTCCTCTATAACATGACATAACAAAACAAACCAATTAATTAATCCCATATTGTATATATAAAAATTCTGCAAATCTTTCCAGTTACCATCATCTGTCTCTCTCAGCAGCAGTTTGTTTCTTCTTTTGTCCAGGAAGGAGAGGCCTGCCATTACTTTAAACTTCCTCTTACAGTTCTTTGTTCTCGCGCTTGTCGGGTATGTTAAATTTTCAGATCACGTCCAATTAATTAGGTCTCTGAAAAAGAAAAAAAGATGGCAAGGAAAACAATACATATATCACTGTTTGTTTTGTTTTTAAGAAAAACAAAAAAGTGTAGAAGGAATTGAGCACCTGGGTGATCCTTAATTAATACTAATCAATACTTTTTTTGCATCACACAGGATTACTGCCAACCAAGGTTTCTACTTGCTTGGTTTGGATAACACATCCCCAACCTTTGCATCGGCGATACAAAACTCTGTCCCAGCCATTACATTTCTCATGGCAGCCATACTCAGGCAAGCCCTTAATCAGTTGTTGCACCACCATCATACACACACACTCATGGTTGCAGTAATATATAATATGCATGCCTAAGGCTAAATCTCCGTGTGCATAGGTATATGAGATGATATTGTATTTTCAGGATAGAGCAAGTTCGGCTGAACCGAAAGGATGGGATAGCGAAGGTTGCAGGAACCATATTCTGTGTGGCTGGGGCATCGGTGATTACCTTGTACAAGGGTCCAACCATATATAGCCCAACTCCACCACTGAACGCTAGTCCAGTAATTGACTTTGGCTCACTCTCACTGGGAGATGCAAAGGGCAAGAACTGGACCCTCGGGTGCCTCTACCTCATAGGACACTGCTTGTCATGGTCTGGTTGGCTTGTGTTGCAAGCACCTGTACTCAAGAAGTACCCTGCTCGCCTCTCTGTCACTTCCTATACATGTTTCTTTGGCCTCATCCAATTCTTAGTCATTGCTCTCATCGTTGAAAGAGATGCTCAGGCTTGGATTTTCCAATCTGGTGGAGAGGTTTTCACCATCTTCTACGCGGTCAGTAACTACATAATACTTTCAACCACCATCTAATTTTGGCTTCTCACTTTTTTCCCCACTTCCAATATAAACATGCCTTCACCTTTTTTAAATAAAGAAAGAAAAAAAAATTAATGAATGAAAAAAGAGTCATTTTTACGTAAAAGTAAGAGTTATAAACTTTGTACATAATCAAATTTTTTTTCAAAGTAATGTAATTATTTAAAAGAGCCACTTCATATTTTAAAACATTTTCTTCACTTATCTGTTTTAGCTTTCTAAAAACTATTTATTCGCTTCATTCTTACATAAATAAACGGTCTATCATTTTATGTCTTTTAGCTTTTACATAAAGACTTCTTTCCAAACTTGCAAAATTATTTTTTTTTATAAATTCTTTGCTTTTAAATTAATCTAAAGCGCGTAAAGAATTAATACTACGCAAAAGTATCTCCATGTAGGTCCAGCCTCATTTCATAGAAACTGCACAAAGTTGGTCCCTTTAATTATAGAAATTTAAATTGAATTTTATGCAAGTTGTCTTTGTTGGATGGATTCGTGAAAGGATTAACGCTCTTTATGCAATAATTGTTGAGATATAATTATTGAGGGTAGGCGTGTGAACATAATTTTAAAGTTATTAAAAATTGGATTATGCATTGCAGGGAGTGGTAGCATCTGGAATTGCCTTCGCTGTTCAGATATGGTGCATTGACAGGGGTGGCCCTGTGTTCGTTGCCGTGTATCAACCTGTTCAAACTCTCGTTGTAGCTATTATGGCTTCCCTTGCTTTAGGCGAAGAGTTCTACTTAGGAGGGTTCGTCCTACTGCTCTTATTTTAATTACCTTTTAAAATAATCACCTTACTTTCTAACACTCACCTTTTTATTTCCTTTAAGAGATTCCATTTCACATGCTAAATGGGGAGTGTGTGTATAGCTTAAGAATGGCAAATGATAAACGCGAGGAGTGTTATAATAAAGGGATCGAGAGAAATGTAACACACAAAAGTAAGTTGTAAATAAATAAATAAGGGTAAACTTAATCTTATAAATCTACTGTTATAACAGACAAAACTTTATAGTTAACATATTTTGTACATAAAATAAATAAAGAAAAACAGAAAAACACTAGTATTGAGTCCGACAAATGAAACCCACTAAACTACAAGTAAGCTAGGGCTTAGGTACGATTGAGGTTGAAGCTTGGGCGAGAACTGACTGAACTTAGAAAAGGCTAAGAAATCTGAAGGAAGATCTTTTAATGATTCCGCGTTCTAGAGGGTAAAAAAGTGTTTAAGATTTTTAATAGAATGGAAGGTGTCGTGTCTCTTTTTGGTTTATCTTTTACGCATACACACACTACTTTATTGAGAAAAAAGAAAAGTCCCTTCGAATTTTGATTGTCAGTGGTTGTGTGGGTGGAATTGTGGTGTAGGATCATAGGAGCAGTGTTGATCGTTGTGGGACTGTACTTTGTGTTGTGGGGCAAAAACGAAGAGAGAAAGTTTGCAAAGGAACAGGTCACGATTACGTCCACCCCAGAGCACAGTGGCATCAGATCCGCAAGCCATGCCAAAACATCACTCACTCAGCCTCTTCTTCTCCCTTCATCTACGGAGAACAACGTGTGATCAAGATATTCATGACTTCGTGCTGCTGGGGCACCATTTTCTGGAAGAGAAAAGGAAAAAGAAAAGGAAGAGAATGATACCAGTTATACATTATTACTACTTTATGTCAGGAAGCTTGTGTGTGTACGAAGGCCTTCTTTTTTTCTCTTTTCTTTTGGTTAATTCACATGCTTTCTTTCTAGGACTTTTAGAATGAGGTTTTTCATGGGAATGAATCATTACAATGATGGATGTCACGTAAAAAGACTGAAATCCCATATGCTTTATATGTTAATTAATGGTTTGATTTACCAAAGCAGATTTTTAATTTCACTTGTCTCCAAGGTAATGCTAGAGATCATCATGACATAGACGGAAAGAAAGGTTTGTCTCAAAAGCTGGCTAAGCATCAACATTTCTATAAGCCATAATAATAGTCACTCACCCTCAAACGGAATCATCATCATTTCGGTCGGGTTTAATCAATATCTTCTATTTCTCATCATTGCGCAAGTTTAGCAACACCATTTCTTAGTGAGGTGCATGCTGGCATAATCCCAAGCACAAATAACTAAAAACCACTACAAATGGCCGACCGTCCGTGATTGATTTTCTAATTTGTACCAAGTTAATTAACGTTAATCATTGAGCTGTTCTTACATAAATGGATAATCAAGTTTGCATCAAATAATTAATATATCATGTTGGCAATATAGCACTACTACTCTATATCGTCTCTATTCTGTCAATAGCATGCACATGAGAAGACATAGAAACGTGACAAACAGCAAAAGACAAGGAATTTTACACAATAATGTGTTTAGAAGATGAATCCATGAGGCTAAAATCCAACATCTCATCGTTAATTTTTGTGAAGACACGGGCAAATTGACAAAATTCCAGGCATAATTTATGTACAGGAATGACACGTATATTCGTTTAGCAGATCCCCAGGTGCATCAATAGTTATATATATATATGGAATGAATCATTAAGATATCCATGATCATATATATCGAGCTATTTCCCTTTTTTGAAACTTTACTTTATTGACTTTATCATTTACCCGTCGATGCTTTTGATTTTCTGATGAAGCTAGCAATCGCATCCCTTTACTTTATGTCATCATCAATTCGATCAAATATATTTTCATACCAATAATATATTTCTTTTGACTTAACACAATAACTTAGATGGCTGCTTTGTTTACTTGCTAGAAGGGAAAATTAAATCGTAATCATCAATACTCCAACATAAGAAATTGAAGATATTGTTTAAGGTTCAAACTATAATTTGAATCACTAATCCTTATGAAAAAAAGGGGGGTTATTAGAAAGATTTATGAGAATAACATTGAGGAAATTTGCTTGCTGAAACCGACAGATGTACAAATGTATTTAATAAAAAAATTCTTTGAAAATTGGATATATAATTCTTATTTATATATTGCTAAATTAGTCCACTCCCCTCTTACTCTTACTTATGGTATATTTAGTTTAGAAAGAAAATGAAAAAGAAAAAAAGGAAAAAAAAATAAGATGATTTTAAAGTTATTTGGTATAAGAGAAAATGAAAGATTAAATTTGCCTTTTTTTACTTTCTTGTTAGATTGTGGGATGTAATATATATATATATATATGACCAGAAAAACCCAAAGCCTCTTTTATATACAAATAAACGGATTCTAAAATTATTATATAGATCACAGCCTACGAGACACATGCCTTTTTTTTTTCTTTGATCTTTCGCGTCAAACTAGGAGATAGTAGGTTTATTTTAAGTTTTCTTTTCTTGGGTGATTAATATATTATAAAATTATCAATCCTTCAACTGTCACTCCTAATAAGTGATGATGTGAAACTTCTTTAATCAAACTTATCACTCTAACAAGGATAGTCACAATATTTAAAATAATTACTACTATTTTTTTTCAATAAAGAATTGATAAATGTATAAAGTAAATTACTAGGTGTTCCAGCTCTTTAAAAAAAAAACTGGGTGAAACAAAGGTTAATTATTAGTATAAAAATATATATCCACCTTATATTGTTTCTTATGCAAGCGTTCTTCAAATAATTACAAGTAAAATAAGGCAAGGTTAAGTAAGCAACCTTTTGAACTTTACTATATGTATCAAAATATACTTTGCAATTCTATATAGATATATAATTAAGCAACAAATCCAATAGCTTAGAAATTATTCTATTTTCTTGATAATACTTGAAAAGTTTAGTACCTTTAATAACAGGCTTTAGTATTTTACCTCTGAAATAAAAATGATACCTTCTTTTACTTATTCACTCTTCACAAGTATGCTCACAGCTTTCATCTAAATATTCCCATTCTAAAAATATCAAACACATTCTTAATATAGCCTTAAAGTTCTATTACCTATTGTGACAAACAAATTTCCTGCAATGTATTGATACTTAGTGTTAACTTGTAAATAGGTGTATTTAATGATCATTTATATTTCTCTGATCCAAGATTAATGGGTTCCAGCATGCATAATATGGAATAGTTCATAAGACCATGTATTCAATAATTAAGCTCAAGTGTCTTATAAGACAATGTGTTTTTGCCTTAGAATGGTTCATAAGACAAGGATACTCATTACACCAAAATATACACGTTATTTAAGAAATTTTAACTTGAAATACTTATAGTATGAAAATATCAGTCAATTATAAAGTACCTGTAACTTTAAAAAATATTTATTTATTTTTATATATTTCCTTTTTTTTGTCACACTTAACACAGTTCTCAAGTTCTAAAAAAAAGGCACGACACTATATATTAAAAATATATTTTTCTTTTAAATAGTTAATACTTTTCAAATTATTAAATAGTTTAACGTGAAAATAATTTGTTACTGATGTATCTAAGTGGAAGGGCAGCTTGAGGAAAATAATGTAGCTCAAAGAATAAATTGAAAGATTTGATGGCTGTGATGGTCATAAATAAGTGAAAATTTAAGGAACTTGGATTTGCCCCTCCCCCTTTCATACAATTGCACTTACTTCAAAAATTATGTTGATGAATGACAATACCTTTTGAAACAAAACAAATTCGCTCTTAAAGCATAAAAATCAGTACCAGATAAAGCGATAAAATAAAAGAAATAAGTCACAAAAATGATAAACCACTAGTAAGCAATGAAAACAAATATAAAGTTAGTTGTGAAAAAAAAAATGGTGTCCTTCTAGAGTTGTGAAACGGGCCGACCAATAAGCTTTTGGAGCCCATAAATAAACTTTTGTCAGATAAATTCTTCCTGTACTCTAATACACGCTTCCTATATCTTAATACAGATTTTTTAATTCCATAAATACCCAATATAAAAAGCACACCCATCCAGTTCATAATGTCAAAAAAAAGAAAACCGGATGACATTCCATCCGGATGTTACTTTTAAAAAATTTAACAACCGGATGAGTATGTCATCCGGTTGTTATTTCAAAATAAAATAAGAACCGGATGACATCCCATCCGGGTTTCATTTTAACTTTATCTGTTTCCAAATCTTTGATTAATCCTTCAAACAAGCAATAAGTAAGTAATTTTTTGTGTTTATTAGCAATTAGTAAGTGATATTGCTGATTAGAGTAGTTGATTTGGAGTTTAGGCGTTGTCGACAACGAACAGAAGAATTTTCCGATTTGATGTATGAGAACCGGATGGGTTCCATCCGGTTCTCATTTTGATTTGGAAATGAGAACCGGATGGCAGCCCCATCCGGTTGTCATTTCAAAATCAAAATGACAACCGGATGAGTATGCCATCCGGTTGTCATTTCCAAATAAAATAAATTTTTTTAAATGACAACCGGATGGGAGTGTCATCCGGTTGTCATTTTATTTTGAAATGACAACCGGATGGGGGTGCCATCTGGTTGTCATTTTATTTTGAAATGACAACCGGATGACATACTCATCCGGTTGTCATTTTTTTTGAAATGTGAACCGGATGGGGGTGCCATCCAGTTCTTATTTTTTTGCCTGTATGAACCGGATAGGGTCAGTTGTGGAATTAAAATTTTATATTAAGGTGCAGGAAGAAGATATTAGGGTGCGGGAAGAATTTGTCCTTTTGTCAGGCTAGGCATATGCTACAAAGCAGGTCCATGAGTTAAAAGAAGAAAGTGGACTTGGAGTTAAAGATACAAAATTATGAAGGAAATAGAAATGGAGGTTAGGAATAAAAAGTCTAAGGCTTATGGAATGACATCTTAAAATTCAAGTATGGGTCATGCCAGAACATAAATGACACAGGAAACACAAGTTTGAATCTTAGTGTGGAGAGATTTATATAAGATATATAAAGATACTAAAGAGGGTAGTTAGTTTGATGATAATAAGATTTAGAAAGTTAGTTCAAGAAAAAGAGTAAGGTTCTTGGAAGATGCATGGATAGAAGTTATATCTATCTGAAATCGATTTTCTAGGTTATACCTAAATGCAAAATAGAGGATAATGACTATAGACGAATTAGAACTGTGGATAAATAACAGGTGGGTGTGTGTTTTAGAGTAGAGGAGAGATTGATTTAAATGAGAAAAACATTAAGTATCGAAATTAACGCATGTCTTATCATGAAACACATTAAACAGAAACAAGTAAGATGAATGGATATGAAAAGATGAGCACACAAAGCAATATAATGTATAATCAACATATTTTAAGCTACAAAACACATGTAGGAGAACATTCTAGAATATACAATTCATTCTGGAAAATGAAGGTGTCACCCTCAACTTAACACTTTGCATGAAGGATTATATAAATCAGGTTGCAGTAAAAGAAAACTTAAGAAATGGGAGAATAACATTGGATAATATCGTCTGTTCAATGTGAGTTACGGTTAATCATTTATTTCTTTTAGTTGTAGGATTGCAACGTTTATATAGAACTTTTAGATAATACCTGAGACTAAGAGCAAATGAGACAACTCCCAAATAATCAATAACTTTCTTCTTTTCATTGGGAGAGGTACTAATTTCTTAACCTTAATTCTAAAATTTTTGCCATACTTAACAGTCATGTATCATAGTCCACCAAAACCAACTACATCAGTTTAAAGTTCAGGTTTGATAATTCGAAAAAAAACTTCAAACAAAACAAAAAATATTCATTATATCTTTGAGTTTAGAATTTAACATTATATCTAAGAATCTTCGTACCTCATCTTTTGGGGTTTCTATAGTGTTATGAATACCAATGAATTAACATTTTGGTCTCTGCTACTATGAAAAAAGGTTAAACATGGACAGATTGAACAATCAGGTATGCACACATAGCCTATTTATATTGATTTGTGAAGACACAGATTTTCATTTTCTTTCAAGGTTGTTAATGCACTCTGCATTTCTATGCTCTCTCGGGTGTCGTGGCTCCAATCATTTGCTATACTTTCTCCAGTGTTGTACTTCTAATCATTGGCTTGAGGTATGGTTGGTTGTTCCCCTCCCTTCTTTGTATGTAGATCTATTTCTGTTTCTATTTTTTGTGTCTTTTTTTTTTAGATGTTAGTTCTGTTTTTTTATTAGGTAACTCCAGAATCTTGAGTCAGTCTTGTTGAGTAGAGTGTCGTATTTGATTTTATGTGTTAGTAGTTAGTGTATAAGGGTTATAACACCTCTTAAGTATTCATTTTATTTTATTATTCATTGCTGTTAAAAAAAAAACTCTGCATTTCTATAAAATAATTGCATATAATATCTATTTAATCCACTTATTTCACTGTAAAACAACCATTTTGTATTCTTTTCCATATAAATTTCACATCTCAGAATATACTATTGGGACACATATTCAATCCAGATTAAATAAAAACTTAAAATGAAAAATAAGTATTTTATTAACTCCGATCAAAAATTTATATTCTTTTATAATATCAAACTCTCTGAAAGAAGAAACTAAAAATATGTTAAAAGAGAGTAAGTAAAATTTGAAGATATTTTCTCCTTGTCACAATGAAAATAGAGACTATATTTTATGCTAATAGTTCACTATTCGCAAACATTCATTATTAAATTGGTAAATGAATATATATAATTTTTAACTATTTTACATTGTTTTGAATAAGCTCCTTAATTAAAATAATTGTTATTTAAAACTTTATAAGAATATGAGATTGATTTATCATAATAATAGAATTACATAGATGTCAATCTTTATTTTTAAGGTTATCGTGTATAATTTTAACTAAGACATCTGTATCTTACTAGACTTCTCTTTTAAAAACATTCAATATTCAAATATAAATGTGTTTTAGTGACAAACCTATACAATCACATCAGTATATATATTTTTTAAGCTTAAAATGTTTTCTCTAGTTCATTAGAAAAGACATAATGACAAAATGTAATAGTTTGTATGTTATTATTAATGAAAATAGTTATTATTAGAAATCTTGTAAGGATATGAGACTGATTTGTTATAACAATACAATTGTAGGATGTCGATCTTTATTTTCAAGATCATCAGGTATAATTCTCATTTAAGCATCTTCATATTATCAGACTTCTTTTACCAAAAATATGTATTATTTTTTGTTTTTTTCAGAAACAGAGAGTATAATGTATATATCTTTAAGGTTAAAATGTTTTTTTTCTCTTGAACAATAGTCCATTCTTTGGGCTCGACATCAAGGACTAAATAATAATTTGTAACTCTTTTGGTGTGCCTTTTGCTTAGATTATATGTAAATTGACTTACTATACTAACGGTATAAGTAATGAAGGTTAGATCTTATGTGTGATATAAATAAATAATTTTTCAATGATGTTGGATTTGTTTAACAAGAGAACTCTGTTTGGTTACAATTTTATGATTTTGTGATATTCTTCATCTCAATTGATATGTATAGGGAGAAATTGAAGATTTCCTTTTAGGATAAATAAATTTGTATTATTTAAAATATTGGAATTTTTTCAAGGTCTTTTATTTTAACAGCAGGATGTCTTTTGGAACGTCACTTGTTTGTTCACTATATGCAGGCTACAATGGCTATTTTGCAGCTGATTTATGACTGGAAAAAAATTCTAAGGGGCTAAATAGGAAAGACAACCAACTAATACATAGTGTTCTATATACCTGAGATATTGAATAACTATTTTCCAAATTAAGCACGACACCTTTAAACAATTTCCATAGTAAGAACTAAGTTAGAAGAGAAGGATTAACTCAACAAATAATGAAAATTGAATAATCCAGAAGAAATGTCAAAATCTAAATCTTTTATAATGTAGTATTGGATTACACAGTTTTATTAATTTTGTCTTTCTTAGATAATGTTTAAATGAATTAGTATTGTTTTGTCTATTTTAATTAGAATATGGAATAATACATAATATTTGGATGGTATTAATTTACTTTGTGAGTAAGAGGAGATTGACAAACTTTTCTTTATGGTATTAATTTACTTTGAGTTTATAACATAGTAAGAGGAGATTGACAGACAAACTTTTTTTTTATGCATTTTGTTTGTCTTCTAAATTATGTAGATGTAAACCGGTTGAGACATATTTATATCTCCTACTTAATATATTTTCTAACAGAAAAGAAAGAGAAAATTTATTGAAACACCTATTAATTGTGTTATTTATAGCGATATTATGTTGGCTTAATGTACTAGAATGTATAATTTATATTTTTTTCTTACAGAAACTGGAAACTTAAATGTTTCATTCTTCCTGTCTGTTTTTATGAAGGGAATTTTTTATGTGAACGATTTTTTTCTTCTTTTCAAAAGAATATCTTGAACCCAAAAAGTGTGCATAAAAAAAGAGTAGCATTTGTACATCAAAAAGTATACAAGTTTCTGTGAAGGGATGAAACTAAACAGAGAGGGATTATACCATATTTTTGGACTGTCTAATCCAATAGTGTTTTAGACAAGATGTTTACTAGTTTGGAATTAAAAGATTACAAATAATTCAAAGTACAAGACTATATCGATCAACTTCATTAAAGTAGTTACTATAGTTAAGAACTGAGTCATTGATCCCAAAAAATGAGTTGTCAAGGTTTTGTGTTAACAGATAAAATTCTTTCATAATCCTCAAACTTTACAGGACAGAACACCTAGCATCTTAAAATTTTAGTGAGATCTTTCATAACATCAGACTTCAAATTTATATATGAAAAATTTAAAATAAAATCTTCTAATAAACTAATTAAAACATAGAGAGTAAATATGAACTGTCATAAAGTGCATACATAATGACATAAGTCACAAGCTGCTCTCACATATCTCCCAAAACTCATAAGCTGTTTACGAACACATCTCACTACTTATTGATTGACATATAAATCACAGATGGCTTACATATATCTCACTCTGCACAGAATCAACATGATCTAGCACAAAAGCAACACGTCCTACTGCTTACATATATCTCACCCGCTGCACAAAAAGCAACAAGACCTATTGATATAGTACTTACTGACAAAGAAGACATATGCACGCTGTAAAACATCCGAAACCTAAACCGAAACAAGTTGTTGACACAGGACGATAGAGCACAAATTCTAAACAACTATTGATATCAAGACGATCGGACACAAATCCTTCTGCACAAACCCTAATTGATATGAAGACGATGGGGCACAAAGCCTAAACAACTTATTGATACTAGGACGATGGAACACAAAAACCTAAACAACTTATTGATATCAGGACTAGCCCTAACTTAAACCTATGGAATTAACTACTTAAATCTTTGCTGAAAAACCTTCGCTGATTAGACTTCCACTAGGACTTGCAAATTTAAAATATTATTCACCTTTTTCTCTTGCAGAAGTCATTGGAAATAAAATATAAAGCAAATATAAAGATAATATTTTAAAAGTTTGTTGGTACATGTCATAATTTATATAATATAACAAGCAATTATTTTAAATTATATATATAAATATAATGTGAATATTTTCTTTTAACCAACCAATTAATTTTATAAGTATTCATGATTTAAATTATAATTATTATGATATTATTACATATCAGTATCACTAGAACAAAATAACATAAAATTTATAATAACTTAAATTACGATTTTTTTAATTAATCAATATTAATATTCTATAACTATGATATAGAATTAAAAAAAAAAAAGGATAATCTAGTTAGCTTGTTTCACCAAATTGACGGTAAACCGGTATATCAAACCTTGCATGTTTAACTTAAAACTATATCACTAAAATACCTATATCATATTTGAAAAGATAAGACAGACTTGAAAAATGATTGAAAATTTATCCATTATAAAAATATTTGTGATGAGATACCATTCTTAAGTTTTCAATAAATTTTTATTTTGTCAAGATATTTGTAAATAATGAAATTTGTAAGTTCAGTAATTAATTATATATATTAAATAATTATTTCACCAATAAATAAAGGAGGTGAATTATTCCCTTAATTTACAATATTAATAGGTGATGAGGAAGGCACAAGGCATGCCTACAACTTGATAGTATGATTTAATGTGGTCCAGAAAAGTTAAACAAAGTCTCATATTGGTAAATATTTCTATAAAAACATCTTTCAGTTTATCTCACTGTGAGATTATATCTCTTAGTCACATATGTGAATCATAATAAAAGTTGAACCCAGTCTCAAATGCAAATATACTTATAAATGACTTAATATGTAAATAAGAGAATAATTAAAAAAATATCGAGAGTTGAATATGAAGAGAGTTTTTGTTTTGAATATACTAAGTTCATATATTTTTATCTTTTAGTCTGTTATTATCCATTATATTAAATTATATCGAGTTGTTGTGAATAATTACATGGATATATAAATATTATTTTATTTTATTTTCACCATCTTAATTTTTTATGAATAACAATAATTCTATAAAATATAATATATTTATAAAATAATATTTTTTTAAATGTGCACAGACAAAGATAAAATTCTTTACTAGCACCAATGACAATTTTGACGTTGAATAATAAAAAAATAAATAAAGAGTAACATATTTTGAAGGGACGAAATAAAAAATATAGGTGAGAAGTATACAAGAAATATGTGTTTATTAAAATCTCTTAAACAAAAGCATTGCTGGCACGCACGCAACCCAACAGCATTCTCACCTTCTTGGCCCTGAAAATATTGCTGGAGAAATAATATTATTTTGTTAATTTGTACAGTTTAAGACTAATTATTTTTCTAATACTATCATGAGATAAACAAAAAGTTCTTTTAATTGCAAAGATAAAAAAATAATCAGTAACTTTTTTTCTTTCATTCATATACATAACTATTGGAATTTCAAATAAGAAGGTTGTTGATTACTCTCTTCCCTATATCTACGTTGGAATCGATGAAAAAAAATTGGACTTTTCAACTGGAGGACTTGAAAGTTGTAACATAGTTTTTATTATGACCACCACCCATAGTAAACGAAGACTTTTCAGCTTTTTTTTAGTGATTTATTTTAAAGATTAAGGAAAGTGCGGATTATTTCTTTTTGAATTTACCCTTTTTTACTATTTTTTATATTTTTTATTTTCAGAAAAAAAATAATATCTACAAAAGTGCAAAACTATAAAGAACCAATAACTTTTGTATTCACATGTACCAATAATCATACCTTAATAATGTTCCCTTATTTTAATTTTGAGAGGATAATTTGTCTAAAAGAGTTAAAATATACAATTACTTTTTAATGCTCTACATTCCAAAAGCATTAAAAAAGTCCAGTCAATCTCAAAAATATTAGGATTCAGAAGAGACAAGAGAATAATGGTTCTAAGAAATGGGAGTATTTAATCTAAAATTCGGATTTATTTATTTATTTTTTAAATTTTTTATATAAATATCAATTAAAACAAGTGACCAAGATTATTTATAATAATAAAATAACATCATGGTTGATTTATCTGAATTTTAAAGATTGTATTAATTCATAATATATTTATGACTTCTAGAAAGGACTATTGAATGGTTACTAAAGACATCATGAATCAAAATGACTTTCTAAAATGTAGAACGTAAGTAGCATCCAACTTCGGGGATTTATATAAGTTGTTATGCTTATATTTTTTGTTAATTTAAGTTAATTTTTCTGTGCCTTGAATATATTGTATTTTTGAATTTGGTTTGGATTATATTTAAATTATCTTATCCTGTTTTATGTTTTAAAAAAATACAGTAGTTTTATTAATTATAAAATTTAAAAGATTTCACCTATTATTTGTATTAATTATAAGGGAGAGAGAGACATATATGCAAACAAGGAAGAGTAGTTCGCGGCTATGCTAGCAAGGCGTGCCAGAATGCACTCTTCAAAAAATCAAAATCGCCACTGTCAGATAACTCAGACTTTACATTTACATCTCTCCTAACAAAAATAATAGGTAATTTCATACATAATTATTACTACTATATTATAAGTATACGTTCTTATGACAAAATAAATTATTTATCACTTTATTTTACACAGCATAATAAATACAGAACATATTCTTAGCTGTTCAAAAGGAAAAAAAAAATACAGAACAGATCGCTTGAAACTAACACAAAGTTTACGCAAACCGTTGTTAAAACATATTCCTTCTGACACAAATAATTAAAATGCATGACAGGTTCAAGTATAAATAAATCTAATTAGTTTTGCAATATATAATAATATTATGTTTAAAAATTCTTCATTCTTTTTAACTTATTATTTTTTAATGAAAATATTTTACAAATGTTTTAACCAAGATTGATAAAGTTAAGTTATGTTAAGTATTTTTATTAATGTGATATTAAAAGGTTTTGCTTAAATTTACTTTGTTTAAAAAAAGTTCATTGTAATCATTTATATTTCCAAATGTAACCAACAACAAGCCATTCAGATTTAGAAAAGGATTTACATAACTAATAGGGAAAATCTAGGAAAAGGAAAGTGAGGGACAGTTCAACAAAAAAAGAACTAGTATCACAATTAAAAAATGCATTTAAGAGAATCCCAAATCTGACACAAATAATTAATAAAGTAGCAGAGCAAGGGGTAGGGGGTGTGTGAAGTGTGAAGTGTGAAGTGGAACTTCTTTCCAGTAGTAGCATCCATGGTTGCTGGTGGTGGAGAGTGTTTCAGACCATAGCTTACACAGAAGAAGAGAACCTCAACCAACGGCTAAACCTTGCTCTTTTTATAACATTTCCCTCCACTCAGCTAGCTAAAGCTTAAGCCTCAAGACATGGAAACCATTACCAATTCAGTTTCCAAGTTACTAACATTGTTTTTCACTCTCTTGTTTGTGGGTTCTCAGCTGATACACTGCAATGTCACCTATGATAGAAAGTCTCTTCTCATCAATGGCCAAAGGAGAATCCTCATTTCTGGCTCCATTCACTATCCCAGAAGCACCCCTGAGGTATCTATGTCTCCCATTTTCTTTACTCTTTTTGTGTTTCAGATGTTTTGTTTGCTTCAAATGTATGTGGTTTCAGATGTGGGAGGATCTAATTAGGAAGGCCAAACATGGAGGCCTTGATGTCATAGACACTTATGTCTTCTGGGATGTCCATGAACCATCTCCTGGCAATGTACTACCCTGGATCTTCCTTTCTCCCCATGAATCAACCTTAATTTTAAAAAAATAACATTTTTCTGGTTCTTTGTGATTTTTTTGTGTTGGGTTGCAGTATAATTTTGAAGGAAGGTATGATCTAGTACGGTTCATTAAGACGGTGCAGAAGGTGGGACTTTATGCCAACCTTCGAATTGGACCTTATGTGTGCGCTGAGTGGAACTTTGGGTACATTTTGTTTCCATAATCCATATCTCTCTATCTATCTGTTAATGTGAGATTTGGTTGTGATTCATAATCTCGTTCTTTAATGGTGTGCTTTAGAGGAATTCCTGTATGGTTGAAGTATGTTCCTGGTATAAGCTTTAGAACGGATAACGAGCCTTTCAAGGTTGGATTTGCATTTCATTGATATGACTTCTCTCCGTTGATTCATGTCTTGGCTAATCTGACTTTGCCGTTTTTCATGCTTAGGCAGCAATGCAAGGTTTCACGCAGAAAATTGTCCAGATGATGAAGAGTGAGAAGTTGTTTCAGTCTCAGGGTGGTCCAATAATTCTCTCTCAGGTATGTGATTCACTTCATTGTGTATAAGTGAAGAAATACTCAAAAAAGCAAGAAACTGACCTGGCACTCAAGTGCATTCATACCAATGAATTGCTATTTCAGGAGACATCTTAAACTGTGTTTTTTTTTTCTCCAATTCTCTCGTGTTTTCTAGATTGAGAATGAGTACGGACCAGAGAGCAGGGCAATGGGAGCTGCTGGTCGTGCATACTTAAACTGGGCTGCAAGCATGGCTGTTGGATTGGGCACAGGAGTGCCCTGGGTGATGTGCAAGCAAAATGATGCCCCAGATCCTGTGGTAAGTCCTCTCCCTCTCTTGCTTGTCTCGTTTGCTTCATTGTTAATTTGTTTGAGGGTTGAATATGATCTATCCAATTCTCCGTTACAGATCAATTCATGTAATGGTTTTTACTGTGATGATTTCACTCCGAATAAACCTTACAAACCTAGCATGTGGACCGAGTCTTGGAGTGGCTGGTAAGCTGTACAGTGTAATTTGAAGTTGGTTCTGTAACTTTAGTTTCGGTTGGGTGATTTTTTCCTATGATCACAAGGTTTACAGATTTTGGTGGCCCAATTCACCAGCGACCAGTTCAGGATCTATCTTTTGCAGTTGCTCGTTTCATTCAAAAGGGTGGCTCATATGTGAATTATTACATGGTTGGCCACCATCTATCTTTTTCTTATTATTTTTATAAGAAAAATCCCTCAATTTCAGGCTCAGTTCTATTTCCCTCTTGTGATGAAACATTGGCTGCCTTACTTTAAAATCTGAATTTCGCCTATGCTCTTGATGAAAAATGATAGTATCACGGAGGAACTAACTTTGGACGATCAGCTGGAGGCCCATTCATTACTACAAGCTATGACTATGACGCTCCAATTGATGAATATGGTGAGAAAACTAAGCTTTTAATGAGTAATTTTTTTTATTATTTGCTTGCTCCGTGATTCATTGCCACTTATAGATATAGTTACTGCTGGGCTGTGAATCATAGTTCTTCTGTTGAAGTGTATTTTATAAGGCATCCCAGCCTATGAAGTAATGTTCCATAAGTTGCGGTCACAGGTAGTTCAATATTATATTTTGTTGCATCCTCTAACCCAATGTACCTTGTTGTGGTTAGGTTTGATCAGGCAACCAAAATATAGTCATTTGAAGGAGCTTCATAGAGCTATCAAGCGGTGTGAACATGCTTTGGTTTCTTCGGATCCCACAGTTTCTTCGTTAGGCAATCTACAGCAGGCAAGTTGCTTCTGTTGTGAAGCAATTGTTCTCTTGACATTTTGTGCTTGTTTATGATAAGTTGACCCTGTCTCTCTATGTGCTTGGAAATTTTCCAGGCTCATGTATACTCTTCAGGTACTGGAACATGTGCAGCTTTTCTAGCAAACTATAATGCAAAGTCTGCTGCCACGGTGACTTTCAATAACAGGAACTATGATTTACCTCCTTGGTCCATAAGCATCCTTCCAGATTGCAAAACTGATGTATTTAATACTGCAAGAGTAAGAATACTTCACGAGACCTTTTAAAGCTATGAAGTGTGATGAAAACATCTGTTGCCCGTACTATTTCTTGTCAGCCTTTCCCTATCTGTATAAAGAAATTGACTGGATTGTTATGTCTTCATGAAGGTGAGAGTTCAAACTTCACAGGTAAAAATGCTTCCTGTCAATACTAAGTTGTTCTCATGGGAGAGCTACGATGAAGATCTATCTTCTCTGGCTGAGAGTTCAAGGATTACATCTCCTGGACTCTTAGAACAACTCAATGTTACCAGGGACACCAGTGACTACCTATGGTACATAACCAGGTAAGTTGCTCGATTTTCGAAAAGCTACCAAATGAATTGAATTTTGTGGTTGTCTGCATAATGACAAAATAATTTATGCAATGCCTATTGTAACAAAATGCTGGTTTATGACGAAGAAATTGCTTCTTTTATTTTTCAAGAAATTCCTGAACTTAGCCACTTTTGGCACATTTCAGATTTAAATTCTTTATCAGATAGATTCTGTTATCCTACCTTGTCAGCTTCAGCATTTAATCTTACTGCTTTTCTGGCTGGCATGCTGCAGCATTGACATAAGTTCATCAGAAACCTTTCTTCGAGATGGAAAAAAACCCAGCATTAATGTGCATTCTGCAGGACATGCTGTTCATGTGTTCGTTAATGGACAATTTTCAGGTTTTTGCGATCGTAGTTGAACGTGCTGTTCTTTTGTTTGCAAATCGCAGCTTTGCATATTGAATGATTCCCAGTTAAACTATAGGTGAACGGTTTCTTTTACAGGGTCGGCTTTTGGGACAAGGGAGCAGAGAAGTTGCACATTTGATGGACCTGTAGATCTTCACGCTGGAACAAATAAAATTGCTCTTCTCAGCGTGACTGTTGGATTACCTGTTAGTACTTAGTACCATGCTTGTAAATCCAACTTGAAATGGACTATTTTTTCTAGTTAGTATTGTTTTGCTTGATCATCATCTTACTGGTCATTGATTGATTTTCCGGTTTTCACTGGAAGAATGTTGGTCGGCATTATGAAACATGGGAGACAGGGATCACTGGTCCAGTTCTGCTACATGGTCTTGACCAGGGACAGAAAGATTTAACATGGAATAAGTGGTCATATAAGGTCTGATGCACTCAAATTTGTTAGTCTGACATGTGTATTGGTAAGTTTCAATTAATGGGACCAGCAAATGTTTTCTAATTACAATATAGGTTGGCCTAAGAGGAGAGGACTTGAATCTGGTTTCTCCCAATGGGGTCTCGTCTGTTGATTGGGTCCAAGAATCACTAGTTACACAAAGTCGGTCGCAATTGAAATGGTACAAGGTGAGAGAACAGTTACTGATTTACATAATAAGATTTGTGTTATTCATGTGTATCTCTTTTTATCACATCATCTATTACATTTCTCTCTATCTTAGTTGTAAGATTTGTTCTTTTAATTTTTTATAAAAGTAAAAACTGTTATATAATATGTGCTATGGTCTTCAACTAGAAGCTTACTATTAACTTGGGACCTCCACCTGCAGGCGTATTTTGATGCACCCGGCGGGAAGGAACCACTGGCTTTGGACCTAGAAAGCATGGGTAAGGGTCAAGTATGGATCAACAATCAGAGCATAGGGAGATATTGGATGGCTTATGCAAAGGGTGATTGCAATTCTTGCACCTATTCTGGGGCCTTTCGCCCTGTAAAGTGCCAACTTGGTTGTGGCCAACCCACTCAACGATGGTACTGCTTTTCTGTAAAGGTGTCTTTAGCATTTTGTTACTGTTTAGAGCCGTTGAACTTGTACAGTCTGACAAATAAATGTCACGTGCAGAGTGAAAGAATAGTGCGGGGCCTTTATCATTTTGTGTGTTTACCTTTGGTCGTGTCAGTATCATTACCCTCCAATACGAGTAATGATAATGGCACAACCTTTTTTTTGTAGTGTGCCAGATCCAATGCTACTAAATGTTATTTTATGCAAGAGGTTAATGATGGAAGAATGGGGATTTTACCAGTTTTGTGTTTGGAATTTCGCAGGTATCACGTTCCAAGGTCCTGGCTAAAGCCAACGAAGAACTTGATAGTAGTGTTTGAAGAATTAGGCGGAAATCCTTGGAAAATATCTTTGGTGAAGAGAATGGTACATACTCCAAAAGTTCGTGGGCAGTGAACCCAATTCAGAGAATTAAAGAACCTGAATAAGAACGTTTTTCCGCTGTGAATTCTATGGTTTCGTTGGGATTGGTTGAAACAAAGGTAGGTTTGACACAATAAGTAATTGACTTGGCAATAAATCAGCTTCTGTTGGCAATGGCTTGGTTCAACCGTTTAGGGCTACAAGTGTTTATCGTTAGTTCTATGGTTCCCAACACCCACTTTTCTTGATCTTGCGTTGAAAAGGGACCACCGTGATCGGTGCAAAAGATGTACTCAGATTATCTGTAATTTATTCTTTTCAACTACTACTTGTGAAAGAAGTGATTGTATTTAGGAAGCACTTCCCATATGGAATACCATCGCTTCATAGGTTTGCGCACTCCCCTTGAACACTAATTAAATAAAATAAACAAACCTTGAATAACAACGCATCCAAGCATTGATTTCAGAGGTTTTGATTTGTGATATGGTATAATTATCCACCATGTGCCATTAAACAATCAACTCAAGGGTCCTTATAGATATCAATTATTAAATATTTATCGTTAAGTTTGAATATATTTTTAGTGTTTGAAGTTGAGCTAAATTAATTTTTTATTTTTAAATTTAGAATTGTTTCTTTTAATTTCAATAATATGGAAAAACTTGTTAACTTTAATTTTGTATTTTTATTTTCCAATACTTAACTATTGTTTATTTTCTTTCTAAATCGTTTAGTTATCCTTGTTCATGCCATTTAAATCCTTTATGAACATTTAAGTCATTAATTTCTATTATTCTGACAAGTTTCAAATACCATCTCTCTTATTCATATAATTTTCACTAAGTTACTTATTTTTTTCCATCCATAAATCTCTACGAACTAATTTATTTACATGATCTTGAATTTATATAATACTTTCATTAACTTTAAACTTTTAGCTACTAGTTTTGTGGAAGACATTGTTAAATATTCTAATAAATAATGCTAGTTGAACACACCCATTAGGGTTTAAATACAGGTTGAAATCATGCAAACAAACTCAAGAACATTAAAGATCAAACTGACAGGGAGATAATAGTCTATTATTCTCAACATACTCATATAAGGCACCTCAAGCAGTAGAAGTTGCATGTGTTAGCCTTAATTTTATATTCCTCGGAAATAGTCTGAAGAAACCAAAATCATAAAATCATAGAGATCATAAGATTATTAGTTAAGGAAATAGTCCCCAAGGGAATTAGGATAAAAAAAAACATAGTCACCTCATATTGACTTTTATTGTGTGAGATCCACGTCAAAGTTGTTGACTTCTTTATTTGACAGTTGTTACACACAATACATACATGTTTAACTCCTTTTTCATGACACATATATTTTGACAGTGTCGGTTGTGCCCAATTCTACGATATGTTGACCTATTCTCGAAAATAGTCAACACATAATTGGTGGTAGAATTTAACTTTGAGTTTTTGTGTACTCAATGCTCCCAAATAGAGTTTAAGATTTGATGGTGACGCGTCCCATTTTCCTATCAATTTGATCTCATTTAAAATGAAAATTAAAAATAAAAACTGTGAAACAAAATTGAAAAAACCATCGCAATGATGCTTGTAATGATTCTGTTTCTTTGAATTATAAGATGTTCAAATAAAGATCGGAACAGTGCTTTCATACTTTTTATTTGTCTTATTGAAATCTGTTTTTGTACTTAATAAGAACATCCTTTGAGTTGTATAAATATTAAGAAGTTAGAGTCATTCAAACATGCTTGTCTTTGTGTGCTTCGATGGTGAAATCATTGGCGGAAATACGGTTTCTCATGAAATAAACTTTAACTAGTGATTCAAGTTTAAGAAAACAGGTTATAGATTTCCCAAAATTGTAATGTACTGCACATAAATTTTATTTTATTTTTTTATAAACTAAACATTATTAATGACTGTGTTTAAGATTTTGACAGTTATTGGATCTATGGAAGAATTTATTCTTGAGTTATTGTTTGAAAGTCCACAGCTTTATATTCAATCCTATCAATTCAATAAGGAAGTAAAGAAGTTTATGATGAAAACAATATATTTATGGTACCAAATTTTTTAAATTTGTTTGGCTACAGTACCAAAAAATTTGAACATCTCAAGAGGCAATTGCTTCCTGCACCGCATCAATTCTTCAAAATTTCAATTATGTCCTCGACATTTTTATTGGGTCATGGAACAGAGTTTTCAGAAGGTTAAGTTTTCATTTTTTTTCGAAAGTTATTTAAAAGGGGTGTGCATTGTGTCTCAGAATATGTATTCTAGAAGCTTAATTTTTGATTCTAGAAAGAATTTTTCGGAAGTCATTTCAGACAAATATGTGTTGTGTTCAGATCATGTATTTCAAAAACTTAATCTATCCATAGCAAAGTTTTATCACCAAAGTTAATCCAAGTCAATCTTAAATCAAATTCAAATTTAATTTTACAGCTTGCAATAAGAGGAGACTAAATGAGATGTAGAAACAATCACAAATGCCACCCTGCACCATGTCCAACCAGCCAAGGGGTTGTCCAAAACTCAACCCTTTTATATCAATTTAAAAGGACACTTATGTTCTTTCCTCTCATTGATGGGGCAGGAAGCAAATGGAGGTGGGAAAAGCAATTATGGGGTGATTATACGGAGGATAACCATTTCAATGAAACATAAAATTAAGATAGGGTTGAATTTGAATATAACATCAAAATTAAACCAAACAAAACAAATATTCTATATATAGTTTGGTTAGATTTTACTTAAGTATATTTTTAAAAAACTATTAACACAATCCAGATTTTAATATTAAATTTAAATAAATATTTTGCTACACTGTTTTAAAAATAAAGTCATTTTTATTAACTTTTGTTGAAAAAATAAATGTTTTTTCACTTCTATTTAACTTTCTTGTTTAAAATTATAAACAACTCTGTGTAACATGGAAGTATATTATACACTATTTGATATTTAAAAAATATCGCTGTTACCCAGTTGATGCATAACATTATTATTGTTAATGATAAATAACTTTATAACTACTAAAATTTACTTACAGTAATACTACACATAAACATCTATTAAGAAAATAATAACTTTATTATGTGCAATACCAAAAGTTCAAAGTTTATGTTTAATCTTTTAACTTCTTTGTGGATTTTTATATTAACATAACAGTTAGCAGTATCAAACAACAGACTTGTAGAACAGAATAGACTTGTATGAAGGCACCGAATAAACATACTTGTATTCAACGTTTATGTTTAATCTTTTAACTTCTTTGGATTTTTATGTTAACATGACAGTTAGCAGTATCAAACAACAGACTTGTATAACAGAATAGACTTGTAAAAAGGCACCGAATAAACAGACTTGTAAAACAGAATAGATTTGTAAAAGAGAACCCTAACTATTATGTTAATTTTGAGTTAGTAATTTGAATCCATACAAAGGATATGTAGATATTAAATAATTAGACAAGTGAGAACAATGCAAGTTGGTATAAAAAGTTCCATCCAAAATATTCTTACAATTATTGTCTATAGGAGTATTCATCTAACTCTTTTTTAGATTGGTCCGCTTTAGTTTTGCTTAGAACACAAGTTTGCTCTAAAGAAAAAATCCTTATGGTTGGAAGAATCATACTGTAACAATTTCTACCTAACACACTGATTTGTTGGTTCAGTGTAGTTCAGTGTAATATGTAATTCTTTTAGTTATAAGTTGCATTGCATCACAATCTAATCTTTCACATATTAACATCTAAAATTAAAATTATTACTATTAATGGTGACATTTACTAATCTTTGTTCTCTATTAGCTAAAAGAGTTTCAGATGGGACACAACAACAATTTGATTTACTCATAACCAAATCCATGTTTTGCTAACTCCATATCCAAGCGGAAATCATCCAAACAGACTCAAAAACAGTAAAAGCAAACTGACTCATAAATAGTTATTATTCTTCTCAACACATTCATTCATATGGAACTTTCAGCACCACCGCCAACGGTTGCATGTTTGTGTATTGTGGCTTGCAGCTCATCTTTCTTGGCCCCCACAATCTTATCCACCAACTTGCCTTCTTTCAAGAACAGGAAGGTTGGCATAGCCTCAACCTTCCACTCTGTTGAAACAGACTGAAGAAACCAAAGTGATTGCAAAAGTTAAGGAAATTCCTCAAAGTACTTCAGATCCAGGAAAAAGAAAGAGTAAAATCATGTTTTGTGAAAAATTTAGATATTCATATTCACCTCCAGTTCATCCACATCCACCTTGAGAAAGATGACATGGGGCAGCTTTTTAGCAATCTCCGCTAGAATTGGAGCAATGAACCGGCATGGACCGCACCAAGAAGCAGTAAAATCCACCACAATCTATTAACCAAATATCCTTTCAGTATTTTCAATAGTTTAAAATTGCTTATGAAAAGATAAACCATTTCAAAGAATCAGAAATCATGCTAAAAATGACACAGATCAAAGATAAACCATTTTAAAGAATCACAAATCATGCTAATGAGACAGATCTTCAACAACCAGCTAAAAATTTAACTAACAAAGGCACCTTCAGGGGATCACCATCCTCTGCAGCTACTTTTAAACAGCAACACCCCAGACTTACAAAGTACATGCAATTCAAATTTCAATTACAGACATTTCATTTGATTAAACACATCAAACAAAAATTTTAAAGAATACAAAATTCAAAAAAATCTGTTCCAAGGTTGCAACAAAGTTACAAAACAAAAGCTAATAAACAACAAAATGTGATTATATTTCTAAAAGCACACTCATGACGAGAATTCAAACAAAGGAGGTAATATGACAAAATCAAAAGAAAGGGTGAAATACAAGTATAACAGATCTCACAAAAACAGGACAGATGTATAGTACTTTAAACAAGAAATACAAAGGAATTCTCTTACTGAAAAACCCTAATGTTCATTATACCTATGCAAATTATCACATAACAAGGGGAAATTGAAACTAGAGAAGAAGTTAAGAGTAAAAAATAACCAGTTTTTTGGACTCCTCTCCCTTCTTGAGATGCTCATTCCACTCGTTTACTGTGTGGACTCCAATAACTTGTCCTTCTTCAGCCATTCTTCTTTTTCTCTCTTCCTCTTTCTTCACAATCACAACACTTTGGATTTTTTGTTTTTCTCAATAGAGAAGAAGTCCCTGCATCTTTATATATAATAGTTTATTATCTTATTATTAAAATGCTAGTAAAACTTTGCATTCAAACGCGGAGTTCACATTTGAGTGACGCAAGTCCCTATGTCAAGGGCTACCTAGTAATTTACGTCGTGACTCAGAGGTGACGTCATTGGTGAAGACAGAAACAAAGAGAGAGTACAGAAGACCAACTAAAACTCTCACACGTATTTCTTTGATACACAATTTTCTATTCATATCATTGTTGATTAATGGAATGAAGGTCAAATTTTAATCCAAAACTATTTCTATGTAGAATGATCCTTCCAAAATAAATATAAAAAATATTATTTTAATTTTAATATAATACTTATTTACTTTTATTATATCTTTATCATGTTATAAACTTTCTTCTTATATCTCTTGAGAACTTTGTGTAAAAACATTTTAGTATCTCTTCTTTTAACAATAGTTTCTTAGTTTGAATAACTATAACCATATGCTTGTACATAACTAACAACAACCTACTTAAAAAAAATAAAGTCAAATGGTAGTTGAATATAAATAAAGGATAACATAAATAAAACATAACAACTAAATGAAAATAAATATTCTTTAAAGTTTAAGTTAGGGGTTGTTTTAAATAGAAAATAAACACTAACTTTTTTTTCTTCCTTCTCAAACTACATGCTATGAAACAGATAGTATATGTTTTATAAATATCACAAAGTTTTAACAATCTTAGAAACTTCTGAAAAAATTTAATTTTCAATGACTTTGTGGTTTTATTTTTTTACTTCATATTCATGTTATAATTTTACAAGTTTACAATTTTATATTTTTTATAGTTTTATAACTTCCTTTACAATTTTGTAATCTTATAATTAGACAATTTTACAATTCTAGAACTTTACAATTTTAGATTTCTATAAGTATATGATTTTATAATTTTATAACTTTATTTTATAGTTTTATAGTTTTATAGTTTCAGGTTGTATAGTTTTATAGTTTTATAGTTATAAATTCATTTTATATTTTATAATTTTATTTTATAATTTTATATTTTATCATTTTATATTATAATATTATAGTTTTACAATTTTATAATTTTAAAATTTAAAGTTTACCATGTTTTTAATTTTACAGTTTTATGCATATATTGTAATAGAAACTTAATAGCAATAATTAAATAAAAACAAATATATTTTAAATATAAAAAAATATCTTTCAAACATAATAAACATTAAACAGAAAGTATGTTGATTGTCATTAGTTTTTATTAATAATTAGAGAAAAAAGAGTCATGATTTTTTCCTGATGTAAAGATCTTTTTCTCCATTCTTGAATTATTAAATTAACATGTATTTTCTTAGGTAAAGATAAAAGTAGCATATCAAACCTTGCAAATTCAAGTTAATAATGATTATTTAGGTAGAAAGAGACACAAAATAAACTTTTCTAGAGTTTAAATCCTAATTAAGAAAAATTCAAGCATGGAAGTAAAAGGAAAATTCAAAGAAAACAAAGTTGAGTCTGGTTATAAAGATGAACTTGATTGTTCTTCTCAATTCAAACAGAGAAATAAAGATAGGAATGACATCATTGTTTTATGTGTGACAAATTTGGACATATTTTTCCACTTTCAGAGAAAAAGGAGGAAACAAAATTAATATATTATTTAGACAAAACTTCACTCCCTCGTAAAGAAAATAAATCATTAAAAGATTGAAATTGTTTATTGTAAAACTGATTTGTAAGCTAAAAATTTAATTGGAAATATTAGTTTTATAATTCAAAAATAATTTTTTTATTATAAAGCACTATTAAATATATAATATACACAATTTATTTTTTATACATTTACATACATTTTTACTTACCTAACATCTTGAAGTGTTTTTATTTTTTTATTTAATTCATTTTTTTTCACTTGTTTATCTTTTTAATTTCATTCTTTTCTATCAAATATATTTGTTTGTATTGAACATATTGAGTTGAACAAAAATATAGACTAAATTATAGTTTTTGTAAGGATGTAGAGTAAATGTGATAGTTGAAAAGGGATACATGAACGTTTTATCGATAAAACTAAAGTCAAAGTTTATATACATATAAATATCAAGTTATCTGCCTCATATACCTTCTTTCTAACTCTATAGCTTATACTGTCATTAGATTGACAATCGGAGTTTTGCTTTAGATTCATGATAAAGAATAGAACACTTTTACCCGATCAGATTTTTAGTTTGAGTAAGTTCAATTTTATCTTTTTTTAGAGTCAACTTTTGAGTAATATTTTTCTTGAAAAATTTGGATTTGCATGTGGGGCTTCAGAGTGAATGTCTCTTAGTTCAGTGTCTTTGTAGTGTAGTTTGATTGTTAATCAGACTTCTGTGGTACAGGTTAGAGTTTCCTCTATGATTCTTAGGCTTGGAGTTCATTTGTTAGAGTCTTGACTTCTAATTGGTTAAAGGAAGTTAAATTTAAAACTTTTATACCTCAGTGTTTTAAATGTTGGTAGAAATCTATGTTAGAATATTTGATTGTGAAAAATGATATATTCATCATTATTAAAAGATTTCAATTGTAGGGCTGATTTGGTCTTTGATTGTAAATTGATTGGGTTAGAATGTTATAACGATAATCAATAGTAGAAATTGATGAATTGGATAATTTATCCATAGAACTTTATGTGAATGAGACTTAATTCTTCTGTTATAGTTGTGAAAGATGCCCAAATTGTGATTGAATAAATGATAGGTTGATATTGTGTGCTATTGATATAGGAGACTACATAAATATGTGAATTGATTAGTGAATATGAACATATTAAAGGCATGTATGAGTATATGTTATTTGAATAGAGGATGAAACTTGAACATGATAAGTATGTAACTATTTGATATAGCAAAAATTGAGAAAATGTTTATGAAGTACATGTTAATTGGGATAAATTGAATAATTGAAATTGAGGTTGTGATCAAGTTTAGAATAAGAAATTGTATGTTCTTTGAGGATGATTGGTAATGTTTGAGGTAGTGAAATAATTTTGAAAATTATAAATGTAGTTATTTTTCTTATACATTTTGCTTAAGCGAGAAGATTTTTTCTCAAGCGAGGCTAGTGAAAATATGGATTGGACCTACTCTCGAGTTTATTTTTGCTCAATCAAAAAGATTTTTCGTTAACGCTAAAACAAAGTCTGGTGAAAATTTTCCTAATATGCTTGTTTCATTCTTTTGTAATGCAATTTGTGGATTTGATAGAATAGATTAACTTCATAGTTGAGATTTAGTAATATTGATTATCATGTAATACTATAGATATTTAAAATTTAGATTGAAAAGTGTATGAATGAAGTTGAGTAGTAATCTAAGCATAAAATTTTCAGGAAATGAGATATTTTGTCCAAGTTGTTAGGACGCACATTGTTTAAGGATTTGAGCCATATGCGTGTCTTAGTGAATTCACAATAAAAATGAGGTATCATTTTACTTACAGGTTGGAACCATGTAGATGAAAACTATTAGGTGATGAGAGTCAAATAAGGTACATATGGGTGACTGTGGTTTGAAATATAATTATCCAGACAAGACCATATAGATTAACCTTGTCATATAAAGTATGATGAGAGATTTATGGATCCTTTGTGTTGTGACAGTGTAGACTCACATTAATAAGTAGTATGACAGGTGCAGGCTTCCTAAGTTTGATTCAATGTAGAATATTTTTTATGTGTGTCAGTAGAGTCTTAAAATTAATAATTTTTAATATAATGTCTTTCTTAAAATATGATATGTAATTCTCAGACACCTTTCATTATAAATATACTAGCTTAACCTTTTTATGTTATGTGTTGTTTGTTTTATGATTGTGTTGAGATGATATGTGTGTTTATAGATATATCTTTAATATTGTGAATTTAAATTGTTATCGTTTGAGTTTTTTTTTTTTTTTAATTCTAATTTTTTAATTTTTAATAATTTATAATTTAATTTTAAATATTCACTGAATGACGGTCAAATTACAATTTTTTTGAAAAAATCTTTGTAAATGGTTTAATTTTTATCTAAAAAAACAAGTATAGTTTACTTG
>Ga0209489_103106_pt1 | contig 32806 bp, 16 predicted proteins | sample SiratrowhiteBW_FD_187527 | JGI IMG/M metagenome (GOLD analysis project Ga0209489, IMG submission 187527) | Root nodule microbial communities of legume samples collected from California, USA - Siratro white BW (SPAdes) (version 2) | ecosystem: Host-associated > Plants > Roots > Nodule | place...
TATATATATATATATCAAGAAAAGTAAAATCTATGATTCGTATTACGATTCAATGATTTACGATTTTGTGAGCTCGTCATATAATCTCAATTTTAACTATCTTAACTACACCTCTACCTATAAACACACCCAGAATAAAAAAAAAATCTTTGAATTAATGATGATTTCCAAAATCATTTACGCTCTTCTAATATAATCCCACCTTTATCGCTTAATCACAAATGTATATCAGTTTAGTGACCCTTTAATTTGTATACTCTGACATCATTTAAGCAACACCTTATTATGCTTGAGCAGGACCCTAATTCGTGTACACATGTTGAGTAATAAACACATCCACAGGCTTGTGCACTTTCTCAAACATGCTTAAGCATATTAACATAGTTGTTGGAGGTTAAAACACATTAAATTTTCAATGTTCTATGCCTTTAATGTAATCTCCCTTAAGCACCCCTTATTAGGCACTTAAGAGCGCTAACATAATTGTTGAGAATTATAGTGAATTAAATTGTTAATCATTATTTATTTAAGCATGCTAACTTTGTCACTTAAAACATCCAGATCATGGTCTTCAGATCCTATAAAAGATCCCCCCTCCTTCATTTTTAGCCCACACCTCTTTGGCTTTAGTAAAAAAAAATGTACTCTCTTACTCAAATAATCTTTGTGTGATAGTTATTCAAACATTTTATTCAACAAATTAATATTTTCTTTCTTTTTCTAATTTTTTTCTATTTAATCTTATTATTTTCGGTTAAGTATAAGTAATATCTCTTTAAGATCTCACTCACTTAAACAAATGTTGTTTTAGCATGGATTATGTGCAACTTAAATGAGTAACACTTTAAACAAAATCCAACTCACATATAAATTTATTGCTTAAATGATGCAATTGTGCCACTTAAGCAGAGTGACATTATTTTAAGATTAAACCAAATATAGTTCTCACAAATTTTTTTAGACGGCGAGTTTAAATACTACATGAGTTATAGAGTTAGTGCAAAGTGCTAAAAGGAAACATCATTCTCTAATAGGAAATTCCTTAATGAGTGTGAATGATCGAAACAATGAGTAACTTTCTATAATGAGTAACTTTCTGATGATCAAATATTTTACTCCTCACACCCACACCATGGAGATTTGTACAAGTAGAAAAAGAAGAGAAAATTTATCCTACAAAGAAAGGTTGAATTGGTAAAAAGAATTTGAGTCCTTCACCTCTAGACTAGAGCGAGAAAAAGTGGACTAAATTGTCAAACTGTTACACTCCTTTCATCAAAAAAATAGTTAGAGAATTCTTTGCTAATTTGTACCACAAAAGGGCAATCAAAGAGGACGAAGAGTTTTAGCCACTGTTTTGAAAGAGTTTTTATATGGAGTCTACATCCTTTGTGATGTATTAGCCATCAATGCATATATGAAGACCACTCAGAACCCTTCAAAATGTGTATCAAAGTATGATCATTGGATTCATGTGTGAGGGCAATGAGTTTGAATATGAAGGATGGAAAAATGACGTACCATTACATATTTAAAGACTACATCTAAATATGCTTTCACATGATTGGATGAGTTTTATCTCACTAACATTGTTCCTATGATCTCAGGGCACCCTCACCATCAACGTTGACAACTTAATCTCTCCTCAAATAGAAAAGTTTGGTTGGCCCCATACGTACTTTTAAGATTTCCAATCCTCATCACTGAGTTGTGAATATTTTATAAGGTTCAAGTGGATCCACCAAACGGTGAGTCCTATGCTCCTCTAAATTCATTGATCACACACTCTTTCATAAGGTGCTAGTGCATATCTTTTGAGGAGGTAGAGAAACCAACAACAACAACAACATTCCCTCTACCACCATAAGGCATGCAACAGACGGTAGTTACAATGGTAACAAACTAAAAGGAACTTTATCATGGTTATGGACACACTACATAAATTTCCTTTTCACATGTCTACAAGTGTTCTCAGGCCATTTTCAAGCCCTACACAAGCAAAGTATGTTGCTTATATTGGTTGACCAATACACTTTAGAAAGGAATTTACAATTGAATCCTCAAGTTTCCTTAAGTTTTAAACACATTAGCTTTACCTTCGGCTTTAATGACAAAGAATCAATAAAAGAGACAAATTAAGTTGTTGATATTTTTGTTTTAGTTTATTTACATTTTTCTAAATTATTAAAATGATTTAAATGAAAATTTTAAATTTAATTACCTTATGTGCTTATATTTCTATATTTATTTTACTTATAGTTTGCAAATATTATACAACACCTTTCACTACAAGAAAATGTTATTTAGAGACTAATATTTAGTTACCAAATGAAATGGTTGCTACTTGTGATCAAAATAGTCACCAAATTAAATTTTGGTTGCTAAATAACTACAAAATAGAAGTAATTATTGAATTTAGTGATCAATTAAGTTAAATAATTGGTATCTAACATTAGATACCAAAGTTTTAGTGACCTATGCCATTAGATTCTAAATTGGTATCTAATTAAGTTAAAGACTAATTTAGAATCTAATGGTATAGGTCACTAAAACCTTGGTAGCTAATGTTAGATACCAATTATTTGACTTAATTGATTACTAAATTCAATCATTATTTCTATTTTGTAGTTATTTAGCAATCAAAATCTAATTTGGTAACTATTTTGGTCACAATTAATAACCATTTCATTTGGTAGCTAAACATTGGTCTCTAAACAACTTTTTTCTTATAGTGTTTCGATATATATATAATTGATATTTTTAATACACTATCTTAACTTTTACTTTAAATAAAATGCAATCCACATAATAACTATGATAACTATCCTAGTATAGTTTTAGGTACATCATACTAAAATGACATCGTTTAAGTGTCTTTATATAATTTCACTTGAGTGAATACAAAACCTCATTAGCTTACATATAAATTTCATTAAATGCAAATATTTTCCTAATTGTGAATGCTTAAAGTGTAACACTTGGAAAATTTTAAGTTTAGTGTATCATTGCTTAGACACCTATTAAGGATCACTTTAAGTGATTATTTTACAATGTGAAGTTCATCAACTTACATACATTTGCTTAAATACAAATATTTGACGACTTAAATGTTAACATTTTAAAAACACTTTAGATAATTTTAAGTTTGATGTACTCTCGCTTGAAACATTCTTAATGTCTTTAAGAGAGTGCTTAAAACAAGATATGTGGCACTTAAGCTTGAACAACAATAGTGATGCACTATATTTAGAGTCACTTAAAGCAAATATTGATGTGCATATGTGTAGCCTATTTCTATAACAAGTTAGTTGTAATACCCTCTGGTTGTCATAATTGGTTATATTTAATATATTTTGTGACAACTTTTGAGATGCATATTTTAGTGACAGATTGTTGGCATCATAGATATTCTTTACTAATTTACTTTTGTAACTAAGGATGACAACGAGACAGAGCGAGTGTGAGTTTGACTATCCCCATTCTCATTCTCGGAATAAAAATTAATCTTCCCCTCTACCCCCATATGCAATGGGTAACAGATATACCCGTTTCAAATATTAACTAAATTTTTTACAGCAAAAGAAATATTATGTTATCAAGGATTCAATGATAAAATGACACATATTATAAGGTTTTATGCAATTAAATATTCAAAATTGAGAGTCAAATATTTTTATGTGAAAAATAAATAAATAATAAATAAGAATATTAAAAAGAGTAAATAATTAAATGTAATCAAATGTATATCCTAAAAACTATTTGATTTAATGAAATTGAGGTTTGTATTTTTTGAATGTAATACATCATTTGAATGAAATTGCACAAAGAAAAAATGTATAATTAAGATTGTGATAAGAGAAGGATACTTTGAGAAAATTTTATGAATATTAAACAAATTAAATAACAATTGAGAGAAAAAAAATGATAAATTGTATGATAATGAAAGAAATAAGAAGTTTAAATAAAACAAAACTAAGGACAAGAAATATCAGTAAAAGTTTCTTTTAAGTTACACAATAAAGTTAAAAACAGAAATAAAGATGGAGACCAAAACAAAGATAAAAAAAAAAAAAATACATAGATACTCATTTACATTCTCATACCTAATTATTCATATCTATATTCATTTTCAATTAATACGAATCAAAATTGGAAGAAATTTATATATCATCCTATGAGAAAGATTTTAGAAAAGACATCCATTTTTCACAAAATCTATCTTAGATATTTATCACAAACTTTAACTTTTAACATATATAAAATGTATGATATTTTTGTAGTGAATATTGTCTAATGCTTTCTTATAGGTAGTAAGTTTGGATGTTCTCTTCGTATCTTAAGTCCCAAATAAGTTATTCGTCTTTTTGAGTCTTTCTATTTGAGAACCTTAGGCTGTTTAGATTAATAAAACATATTTTTAAGAGTTTTCAGAATGCGTTAGAAACAACTTTCTCCCATAATAATTTTGCACTGATTGCACACTTTCGCTTAAAAGATAATGAGGTCAATTCCATTGAATCTATTAAATTGTGTGCTAGAATAATTCAATCTCCTAAGTCTATTATTTTATTAGGATACAATATCCAAATTAATTTGGAAGCCGCTTTCATCTTGAATATCAGCAGCTTTCATCTTTGATTAAATATTAGAATAGGCAAAAAAAAAAATGTAAAGGATAACTATTTTTATGAATCTAAAGTATAGTAAAATATTATCAAATCAATTTTTTAAAAAAATTTAAAATTGAAGAATGTTAAAGTTGTTAATAACTAATGCATGGGACAGTCAACATCACCTCAAAAATGACAAAAAAAAAAAGTCAATGTAAATATTAAAATAAAACATATGCCAAGGGAAAGCGACATTGTTTCATCTTAATCAATCTCAAAGGTCTTATACAATTGTTGTGTTAAATACCCCAAGTGGGATATTTATCATTTATTTAAAATTATCCTACTTAACTTGAGTAAGATGGTCTCTGATAAAATATACCTATGATTCTAAAAAAACTTAAATGGATTAAAATTAGGTAATTATACATGGGAGGCACAAAAAAATAAAAAAAATGTGAGATATGTTATACAAAAAATTAAAAATTAAATTCAAATATAGATTTCAAAATCTCTTCAATAACTTGATATGATGTCTTAGTACTCAAAATTTAAATTGAGTGGAATGAACTAAATTTTAACACCGATATCCAAGAAGAAAAATAAAAATAAAAATATTTGTGTGAGAGAAATTTTGTAAATTAACGAGAAAAGAAAATATTTATTTAATAATCTTCTCATTATTCAATAAACATATCTAGTTTTGATGTAAAACTAAATTAGATATATTTTTTTATATAGTTTGAAGTTGTCTTTTATTTATATTTTTATATATACGAATGAATTAAATTAATTATTATAAAATTAAATTGAACTTTAAAATAAATTATACAATATTTTAGATGAATTTAATTCAACCGTAACATAATTTGGGTAAATTAAAATCAAATTAAACTAATTTAAATTGTTTTGAATTATTACATTTTCCAGTCTCACGAATTATAATTTGAATTAGTTTAAAAAATCATATTTAAAGATAATATAGTTTTTTAAAACTAAATTAATGTAATAACTTAATATAGTTTTTCTCAAAACAATTCAATTGTTTTGGAACAATTCAACTCAATTTAGTATTATGTTACCATATTTGTGTTCTACACTTGGGATCAATGACATTTTCTCTGGTGTGAACTCGGCACTTAATTACTTCCTCTAATTCATCCTAATAATGTGAAAAGGCAACATACATACCTTTTGACTGTTATATTTTATGTTTGTTTGACATTTTTATTTACATATCCACTTCCCTGAATAAAACCATATAATAATGGGAAATATTTTATTTAATAGATACTTTATTTTGCTGAGAGTCTTATTTACAAAATTAGTTATAAATTGATTATTGTTAGAGTTAATAAAAATTACATCAATGTAATTTTGTTAACATAGGAGTTATTATACAAGAATTGAAAAGTTATAACATAAAATTATACATGCGATATAAGTTTATCTTTTAGTTGTGGTATGTTATACTTTTTCTTTAAAAAGTCATCATGGTGGTAACTTTCGTAATTTCTTTTACAAATTATAAATATAATTTACAAGAGACAATTTTATTCAAAAGTTCTTCCTAAATATTAATATAATTGTTTATAAAAAACTTGAAAGAGAGAATGATGTCCTTGGTGAAAATTAAAAGATAAAAGTCTAATCCGGTGGTAAAACATTTTTGCAATTTTACGTTTAATTATAAAAATATTCGTTAGATTGATAATATTATTTTTCTATTTTAAAATATTGTTTGCTTACTTAGGCTTATTTTATTTTCATTTTAGCACCTATTTTAAATTCACAGAGAAAGAGTTCAGCCCTAAACTAATAATAATGATAATTTACTTTATATATGTTACCCTAAAACGTAATTTTTTTGTTAAACTTCTTTTTAGTAGACTGAGCAGAATGCTACATGTTTATGTGAACTTACTGACACACTTAATATGTTAAATGTAAATTAGATTTTGCCCCATTTTTAACTATAAATTTATTTGTAATTGATATTTTGCATGTTTAAATGCTGAATCGAGTTTGATTTTGATGGTCTTCCTCACAAGAAAAGGTCCTCGTTGATTTGGTGAATATATATGCATATTTCACATTACAATTAGTATTTTTAACTCGTCTGAATTGGCATGTTGCAGTTTTGCCTCCTTCTACAAACAATTGAAGAGACCATTGTATAACTTGACAAATATTTTCCTCTTTTGAAAACAATCACATGTTAGTGTTATTTTATTATTTCCAGTGTCATTAATTAATTAATTAATTAATTATAAAATGTATCATTCATGTTCTCCATATTGCAAGAGAAAAGTACAATGAAAATTAAATAATATTTAACATAGTTTAAGAATTCAATGACACATGGTTCCAGGTGTGAACTTAATTCTATAACATAAAGTTTTATTATTCAAATATATTGATCAATACTAGAAGTTATCAAGATTTGGATAACTTAAATTTAAAAAAAAAAAAATACTTTGAAATTGTTTACATACGTATATATAAAGTATAACTAGTCATAACGGAAAATCATACAATAAACACTATAAAGATATTATATAAACACTAAGGCCAATATATAATTATACATAGAATAATAATAATAATAATAATTATTATTATTATTATTATTATTATTATTATTATTATTATTATTGTGTATACGTTATAAATCCAACAAACTTTATTTGAAAACATTTCAAACATTTTAGATAAATGTGTGCATCTAAACTCAAAACTAATATACTATATCATATATTAAATAAACGTACTTCAAAATATTTATATTTCTCTTTTTTTTAAAAAAAAAACTAACACACAATTCATTTCAAGTAATTGTTAAAGCAAAATTCTAATATTTTTTTATTTTCACTGAGTGCTTATACCAACAAAGCATTGCATGCATAAGAGAAAGAGGAAATTATTGATAAGTTTTAATTGTTAGCTTAATTTTATGCATATTTATGTTAATTTTGTTATTAATTTGGTTTGAATTTAAATTTTATTGTCTTTTATTATTCATTTTGTTATTTAATTCATTTTATTGTGCAAATAGGTTAAATTTGAAGAGACAGAGGCGTTAAATTAAAGGGAAAGAGCAGAGAAAAGGGCAAAAATGACTTTTTACTTAAGAAAAGGATACAACCTTGATTAAAACTCGCTTAAAGATTTTTCATAAAGAAGTCCTAATTTGAAGGCATCAATACTGTTAAAGTGTGAACTACGAGATAACAGCCGCCTATTGACCTAATGAAAGGAAGGAAAGTTATAAAAGGTCAAAGCTAGGTCAAAAAGGGATTCATGACTTATCACTCATTAGCATATTCTTGTAGCGTCATTCTTAATCAAGATCCATTCTCTTTTTCTTTTCTCTTGTATTCCATGGCTACCATGAGTAGTTAACTCTCTTATTATTGGGATTGGATGTAATTTCTCAAATTTGTATGCACTCTTAACATTGTTTGATATCATTAATTTCAATTACCTTTGTTTTACGTTTTATTCATACTTTTATCTATTTTAGAATTCTTATTGTGACTGGAAAACACTTTTTGAATTTGGAACCAGATGTTTAACGCATTGCATGTATAAGTTCACGATGAATTATAGTGTAACGACTGTTTATAGCAACTATACTTAATGCTGATTAATTTATTCTAGTAACTGGGACAAAGCTAGGTATTTTAATTTATGAATTTCAAATCTAGACGAATCAGATTGAATGAATTTTATTTGCACAACAAATTGGTAATGAGAATAGATGATGTTAATTTTATGATTAAGAGTGTATGAGAAGGAAAGTATTGCAATTCAATCCCAAGACCTTTATCATAATTAATTTCGCAAATTTCATCATTAATTGTTTTGTTCTTACATTCATATATTCCATTAAAATCAATTCATTCTTATTATGTGTATTTGCTCATAATACATTGATACATATTTAATTTTCAAACATTTTGTTCCCTATGAAGATGATACTCTACTTATTTTCTATATTACTTGAGAACTCAGTATATTTGCTAAAAGGTTTAACAATTATGCAAGTGTAATTGCTTCGTTTGATAGATATAAGAGCACCATGTAGATTATCCATTCTATCTGAAGTTGTCAGACTCTAAGTTGTCAATATTTCTGAAGCTTAATTATATGATGCATAAAATGTCTTCACCCTCTATTGCCAAAGAGATATGCGTTGAATAAGAGCTTCATTCAAATATCTATTGGGATTCAAGCTAAAGTTGCAATGTCCTCCAACTATCCTAACACAAACAATATTTAATTTTGGTTCAAATATCTGTACTGTACAATATGCACTTTTACCATTGCTTAGTGTAAAAGGTTATGTTACTGGTAAAGATAAGTACTAGCAATTGATGTTGAGTGAAACACATCTACTGTTTGTTAATGTTCAAGCTCATTAGAAAGCAGAGGGAGAAGAATTTAAAAGACATCCAAATGAGTTCAAAGCTACTCAATAGCCATATAGCCATATAAGGGAATGTAAAAACTACTTTCTTCAAGAATATGTAAAGACATGCTTTGAAAAAAAGAATAAAAAGAATAGTCATTTTTTGCAAATACCGAAATTCTATTGGATTTTCTTTGTGCCCAAAACACTTTGAAATAACAATTTTTGTGTTCTTTCTAACAAACTAATAGAGAGTATAAACCTTGTATACGTCGAAAGATGTTACCTTATTTAGTAATTGTAAAATGTGATCTTCTGATAATAAAGACATTATATTTGTCTCAAGACAAGAGTGACTTCTTGTTTGAAGAATACTCACCTTGAGATAGGAGTGACTTGTTGAAAGAATACTTAGGTTGAGCTAGAAGTGACTTGTGAAATAATACTTGAGTTAAGCTATGAGTGACTTGTGGAAGAATATTTGGTTAAGCCAAAAGTGGTTTGTGGAAAGAGTATTTGAATAGAGTCAGCCAAAAGTGGCTAGGAGCCAAAAGAATACTTGATTATACTTCATAGTGGTAGTTTGCTTAATAAAACTTGATTGGTTGGTTAATAATTAGACGTAGTCTATACTATCAGATAAATCATTATAAAAATATTGTTTCTCCTTCATCTTTGTACATTGCATGCTATTTACTTGTAACTAACATGTATCAATTTAATGGATAGTCAAATTATATCTCAATACTCATATATAATACATATGCATAAACATTTTTAATAATTTCAATTCATGCAACTTAGTCAAACATGTTACTTTGAAACATATCAAATTCGTTCAGTCAAATTTAAATTAGAAATAAACTCATGGTTCTTGATTGAGATTTGCTAGACAAATATTCATGGATTGAGCAAAATTATCCAGATCCAACATAAACAGAAATAGATTTCACAATATCATAAAAACAAAATAAATATTGTAAATTTAACAATTCCAAATTTTTCAATTAATTAGAACTTTCAACATATCACAATGTCAATTTTAAACAATTTGTTGATGATTGAACATCCTTAAAATTATAAGAAAAACAAAAACATTAATGTGTACTTAATAAAGTCATAGAAATGATGTGTACATGAGAAATCATAAATGTATGACTCAGATATTAAGATAACAAGTGGGTGATTAAAGATAAATTAGATGTAGATAGTTTATATGAATTGATTATTATCAAGAGGATGAAAGTATGTTTGATAATATAATATAAGTATTGAATTATTTTAAGTATAGTGAGATTCTAGATTTCATTGATAACTTTAATCATGTTGATAAATTAATCATGAGGAATTGATGAAAACTTTTAGTAATTATGAAACTTTAAGAGACGTAAGTCTTATAAGAAATTTTAGAGGTTATCATATAGAAATGAGTTAAAATATCATGTGATAGCAGATAAATTTTTTAAAGTTGAAAATATTAATATTTAGTGTTAATAGTTATAATTTAGTCCAATATTTGAAATTATATAAATATTTTGATTGAATGTGTTGAATGAATATTTATTACTATATATTTACTTTTATTTAATTAGCTTATTATGATTTAGTAAACTTTTGTAATCATGTTTCTGACATAAAATTTGACTATATTACAAGCAAGAAAAGAAGGAGAATAAGAAAATATGAATTATCCAAATGTTTATATTTTATATGTTTTAAAAATTTTCCTTTTTATGTTGACGGTAATGTATTTCTAGTCTTATTTAAATATTATACACAAGTATGCTTCAGATGATAGAAAAAGTTCTTTATCCTTTAAAAAAAGAGAATATTTTCTTAAACTTCGTTTCACAGATAAATTTTTTGAATAAAGGATACATATTTTAATTTCAATTATCTTATTTCCGTGTGCATATCCGAACAAATTATAATTATTAAATTTAATTTTATCAAAATATATTTTTCAATAATTATTTCAGACAATCTTATCATCCCAATTAATTATTAAACATCTTAAAAAATTCTTTTTAAACTTTTTTCCACATAAAAAATGTAGTATCATTATAGGGATAACAACAAAAATGATTAAACTAATAATTTTTTATTTCAAAATTTGTACACCACCCAAAATAATATTTATTTTATTTAAACCACTATACTTATTTTGTAATTCAAAAGGTCAAAATTAAAATTATGTTTTCTACTATAAACTTCTTATTTTTTTTATTTTTCATCAAGTCAATAATAACAAATTTAATTTCAAATTATATTATAAAACTAAAAGTATTCATTCTTTAATTATTATTTTTATTTTGTTTCTTCTCCCAAATTAATTAAAATGTAGTCTGAACATTTTTAATTACTTATGTTAAATTACTTTTCTTTCATTTCAGTTTTAATTTCTTATTTTATATATATTTTAAAAAATATTCTCTCCATTTTCATAAACAAACTAAAAAAAAAACTTTTCTGGAAATTCTAATGCTGGAGAGTTAAAATTTAATGAGATTTCACTGATTGAAAATTTTCCAAGGAGAATGGAATTTTAAACTGCAATAAATAAAGATGTCTGTTTGGAAAAATAAAATGATATTAAATCTAGTGGGGGAGTTTTTTTTTTTTTTAAGAGGATATATTGAGGAAAATAATTCTAAATTCAAGTTGCTCTTAGAAGGAAGGAAGGAAAAATAAAGAGAGAAGTAAGAAAAAAAGAAGAAGAAGATAGCTATTAAAATCATTCTTCTTATATTGATAAGTTGTTGATTACGTTAACAAATACTTAACTAATCAAGTTCATAAAAGTGTTTTAAAAGTTTATTTTGAAATTAGAAAACTTAAAAATCATTTATAAATTTTGAAACTAAAAATATTTGTAAAAATTATTTTATAAATGATGTTTTAAAAGCTTTGTTTTTTATTTTGATGGTAAAATACTTGTAGTCTTATTTAAATATTATACAAAATAAATTTATATGCTTGGGATGATATAAAAAGTGTTTTATCCTTTAGAAAAAGAGAATATTTTCTTAAACCTCGTTTCACACATGATTTTTTTTAATAAAGGATACATATTTTAATTTCATATTTCGTGTGCATATCCGAATTCAAATTATAATTATTAAATTTAATTTTATCAAATTATATTTTTTAGTAATTATTTTAAAAAATCTTATCATCCCAATTAATTATTAAGCATCTTAAAAAAAACACTCTTTTTAATTTTTTTTAACATAAAAAAGTAATATCATTCTATACATAACAATAAAAATGATTAAACTAATAATTGTTTATTTCAAAACTTTTACACCACCAAAATAATATTTATTTTATTTAAAAATTATATTTATTTTGTAATTCAAAAGGTCAAAATTAAAATTATATTTTCTATTACAATTTTTTTTCAACAAGTCAATAATAATAAATTGAATTTCAAATCATATTATAAAACCAAAAATATTCATCCTTAAATTATTTGTTTTATTTTATTTCTTCTCTCAAATTAATTAAAATTTAATCTGAACATTTTTAATTACTTATGTTAAATTACTTTTCTTTCATTTCAGATTTAATTTCTTATTTTATATATATTTTAAAAAATATTCTCTCAATTTTTTTAAAAAAATTAAAAAACTTTTCTCCAAGATTGGATTTCTGGAAAGTTAAATTTTAATGAGATTTCCACGTCAATGATTAAGAAACTAATTGAAAATTCAGTTATCCATAATCCAATTTTCAACTGCAATAAATAAACATGTCTGTTTGGAAAAATAAAATAACATTAAATCTAGTGGGGGATTTTAAAGGATATATTGGGAGAAATAATTCTTGATATATCATAGTAACTATAAGTTATGTTGCTCTTACATAGAGAAAAGGAAAAATGAAAAAGAGAGAAGTAAAAAAAAAAGATAATTATTAAAAATCATTTTTCTTGTATTGATAAGGAGTTGATTACTTTAACAAATACTTAACCAATCAACTTTATAAAAAAGAAAATGAATTATTTTGAGTTTAGAAAACTTAAAAGTCATTCATAAATTTGGAAAATAAAAATATTTTTAAAATTGAAGAACTAAAAGATTCCTTTTAAATTTGAGAGAATTAAGATATTAAATTTATATTTGAGGGACTAAAAAATTATTTTAAAATTTAAGGAATAAATAAAATTTTATCTAAATTTTAGAACCAAACAATGATTTTAGTAAAAAAATAAAAACTAAATTTGGGGTGATTATTTGTTTTGACATGTATAATTCTTGTATAGATAATCAGGTTAACAACTTAATCTTAGCTATTTTTTAATTAATGTTAAACTTTTAACTTGTTAAAAAAAAAGACTTCAAAAGGTATCAATTTGTCTTTTTCATTTAATTGCTGTTGACAGTATTAATGATAATGTAAAAAAAAAAGTCACATCTTTAATTTCACTAAGGTGCTTATAATCAATTATACAAAGAGACAATTTAATATATAAAAATTAACTGACCAAATTATTATTTTTTTTTATGAATAAAGAACTGAATTCTAAATAAAAAAATAACATGAAATAAAATAGAAACCATAAACAATGTTTGGTTCCACACGAAGCTTTGGTACATAGCGCGTGTCATCCCCACTGAAAAAAAGTGTGAAACTCGAACCTCAAATCTCAGACACAATCGAAAGTTTCATTTCTCTTCCATTTTCTCACGCTATCAGCATCAAAACAGTGACACCTCCATGAACGGTGAGGTTCTCCTTCTCTCTCTCTATCACCCTCTTAATTGCATCATTTTCACACCCCATCAATAGGGTCACCAAAAGTTGTGATCTTTTTCCACCACATTCTTGAACTGAATCTTAAAGGCTTGCAATTTGATGCTGAACCCGTGGAAAAATTGAATTTTATGAATACGAGGTTGTCCCTTCCCTGATCTCATCTTTCTCTCAACTAATTTTCAATGTTGCCATTCTGGATCTGAGACCCCTCTCTGGATCTGTCTGTGGTGGATGTGATGAGTAGAATATGGGGATCTCAATTTTGTTATTAGAGGTGAAAATTGTGTTGCATTGTGAAATATTGGTATGGGTGAATGATAATTTGCTGTAGTTGATGGCCAACCGTGATCAATAAATTTTTTCTTTTGTTATAGGCATCTATCACTTGTAAATCAAAATCAGAATTTGAATTGACATTATATATTCCAATTGTACTGTGTTCAAAATTTGGTGTGTTAAATCTATTTTCTGGCAGATCTGGTGCTAATTGTGAACAGCAAAGTTTTCTTATGATGAACTTCTGCATTTTAAAACAAATGTCAGGATATCATGTGGAAAGCCACAATATTTTGAAGATAAGGTGTAATTTTGTCAATGGCAGTTATTGATTTTAGTGTGTAAGTTGGCCAATAGATGCCATAATTGTTTCGAAGTTGTAAATCATATTAGTGTTTTTGTGAATTATCCCTTTACCAAAAGAAGAATGCAATTTGCTGAGTATAGTTTAGAAAATGAGATGTGATGTTACGTGAATATCCTCACAGGATATGATGTGGATTATTTAGTTTTAATATTTAAACCTTGAAACAGTGATACCATCGAAGAGTTTTTGAGAGCTTCTGTACTGGCAAAGCTCTATATTTCCAATAGAGAAGCTCTGAAAAACACTTCTAACTTGTATCCAATCAGGTCCAAAGTATTATGAGTCTTAGTCGTTTCTTATGTGTACCTAGCAAATTTTTTTATAAATGTTACTGAATAATACCGATATCTAGTCTGTAGCAATTCCCTTATTGTCTTGGTGTCAAATTTCTACCAAAATGGACCTTTCCTCCTACATAAGACTAAGCAAATGGGGTAGATTCTAGAATTTATACATTAATCATTGCTAGTCTCATAAATAAATTACCAGGAAGTTGTTAAAAATTACAAGATGAGTGGCTTTTCTTTCACTTGTTAGTTTCTGATCCTTTTAAATGTCATAAGATGATTTAGACTACAGTTGTTTGTTATGTGGAATGATTGATTTTCAATAATTTAATCTAGATCCGAAATTTTCTTTTTCTCCTTCGACTTTTCCAGCCTTTTTTTCGCTAGATGAATTGACTGGCATGTGGTTTTATTGTGGATAGAGTGCTATGGAGTTTAGGTAGGAAACACCAGTGGTAAAGTTTGAGAAGCAGAAAGAAAATGGCTCCAGCTAGCAAGGCTGAGAAAAAGGCGGCAGTGGATGCAGCTGCATGGATGTTCAATGTTGTTACATCTGTTGGAATTATCATTGTAAACAAAGCTTTGATGGCCACTTATGGCTTCAGTTTTGGTAATTAAGTTCCCTATTCAATTTCTTAATGATATCTCTGTTATTAGTCTACTTGGCTGTTTCCCAGGTAGTATATGACCATGCTCTAATGTTAATTTCTTTTATTTTAATGCATTTGTCTATCACCACTTGCAGCTACAACATTAACAGGAATGCACTTCGCTACCACAACTTTAATGACAATCATACTAAAGATGCTGGGATATGTCCAGCCTTCTCATTTACCATTGCCAGATCTTCTAAAGTTTGTTGTCTTTGCTAACTTCTCTATTGTTGGAATGAATATTAGTCTAATGTGGAACTCAGTTGGATTCTATCAAGTGAGTTGGGCTGAGCTTTATCTATTGGTTCATTCATTAATGCCTTCAGAAGTTATATACACGTTTTAACCATTGACAGATTGCAAAGCTAAGTATGATCCCTGTATCATGCCTGTTGGAAGTTGTTCTCGACAAGATTCGGTATTCAAGAGACACGAAACTGAGCATAGGTGTTGTTCTTTTGGGTGTTGGTGTTTGCACTGTTACTGATGTGAGTGTTAACGCAAGAGGATTCATTGCTGCCTTTGTTGCTGTATGGAGCACTTCTATGCAACAATATGTACGTATAACATTTCTCTATGTGCCATTTATTGCCTTCCAAATTAAAGTGGTAGTTCTCTAAGATGCATGCAAAACTTTACTCTTCTGTGTTACTCAGTACTCTTTAATTTGAATTTTATCTTATTAATTTGTGCCTGGTAATGATGGATTTTTAAACTTTTTATACGCAGTATGTTCATTATCTTCAACGGAAGTATTCTCTAAGTTCTTTCAACCTATTGGGACATACAGCACCTGCACAAGCTGCATCACTACTGTTATTAGGACCTTTTCTAGATTTTTGGTTGACCAGCGCAAGAGTTGACAGATATGACTATGACACTGCCTCGTTGGTAAGTTGTGGATGATGGCAAAATATTCATGTTGTTAAATTTGGGCTTATGTTGGGAGGGGATTCTAAAAGACTTCTTATACATAGTAATTACAACAACAAAGAAAGCTTTTTCTCTCTTGTGGTTGGTTGGCTATGTGGATCAAATTAACCCATCATGTCTATCTAAAGCCTATTTTTCAAAGAGGTCATTTAGATCTAAATCCATTTTGTTGGTTTCACTTTGTGTTTTTCATGGTCATTCTCTAACTCTTGGGCTATCATCCATTTGATCACTCTTCTAACTGAGTCTTCTATCTTCATCTCACATGTTTAAATCATCTTAGGCATTATTCTTCCATTTTTTTGTCAATAGTTGTCACTCCTACTTTATCTCTAATATTCATTTTTGATCTCCTTTTTTTTTTTTTTTTTCCTTTTTTTTTTTTTTTGTGACCACTCCTCTATAGCTACATTTTTATCACTTGCATATTTCTGCTTTTGCACCTTTGGCCTTTGGGAGCTAAAAACTTTGTTTAACATATATAATCACATTTCATCAATAGCTTATAACTTTTGAGGGGGGAAATCAACAAAATTTGACACTCTAGTGCAAGAGTGAAACACATGTTTGGGAAACAAATTTGTGGAGAGTCCAAATTGAAGAACCTAATTTAGCTGTAGACTCATGAGTATTTACTTCATTCAATCAAAATGTAGATGAACATGACATGATAAATCATGAGAACTCATACATGACATTTTTTACTTATGTTGTTTGATAATTACTTAACACTTTTGTCTTGGTTTTGGCAGATATTCATATTCCTGTCATGCACCATTGCAGTTGGTACCAACCTAAGCCAATTTATCTGCATTGGCAGATTCACTGCTGTTTCCTTTCAAGTACTCGGACATATGAAGACCATACTTGTTCTAATCATGGGGTTCTTTTTCTTTGGCAAAGAGGGTCTGAATCTCCAAGTGGTTCTTGGAATGGTTATAGCTGTTTTTGGAATGATTTGGTATGGCAATGCCTCATCCAAGCCTGGTGGAAAGGAGCGTCGGAGTCATTCTCTTCCTACCAACAAAACAGAAACATGATAGTTTACACAACATTCACTAATTTTTGTTGTTTTCAAGTGGGGTTTGAGCATACGAAGATAGCTGATTCTAGGAAAGTGTTATAATTATTTTAAATTAAACCTCATTGGTTCCTAATTATTTTCAACCACATTTTGTAATTCATAAAATTTTATCTCTTCGGATTCTTAGGGCCATTTGAAATTTCTTATAGATCTAGCTTCCCAGCAAAAAATTTCATCTTTGGAATGATTAGATGAATATATTTATATTCCTTGTTCACTCCTTATTCAAAACTTGTACTGTACTTTAACAGTGTGCAGTTGAGATTGATTCTGTCATTCATGTGTGAAACACATTGAGGCATAAGTTTTTAGTATCCTTCTCACATCTTTGATGTTATGTAGAGATGTCTTTATCCTTAAATGGGAGGATTTGCCTACATAAATGTCTCATTTTGATAGACATAATGATTTAATAAATTTAATGCATGTAGTCAAAGGTTTTTCCTCATCTATACTACCAAGAGGAGATTGTTCTATTTTGCTTTATTTATTTAAACATTTAAAGCTTAATTTACTTTATCACCATCATAATATACATCCCTTTTGCTTTTAGTCCCTAAAAAATAAATCTTGATTATTTCGGTCATTGATAATAATTTTTTTATTGGATTTTAGTCACTGTTACTATTTAGAAATGACATGAGTAATAATAGATATTGAAAAATGTTTGGCTGCTTAAACAGAAGGAATTTTACAAGAGTTCTTAAGGATAATTATATATATATATATATATATATATATATATATATATATATATATATTCGTTTTTTTCACTCAATACATATACCATTCATAGTATCTATTGCTACTTTTTCAGCTTCATGCCTATTTTTTCGCACCTCAGACCTTCTATGAACAGTACACGTAACGAATAGAAAAATTAAATGGATCGGTTCAGACATGTTTTTAATACACATGATTCTCATAAGAGGCAAGTGTAGAGCATACACATTGTCTTAGACTAACCCAAGAAATACTCCCTTCCTTTCTCTAAATTACATCACATAAAACCAGAGTTTTCGAAGAAAAGGAGAGAGAAATGAGAGAACTTAGAACTTCATATTTTGAACACTGATATTATTCAAATTGAAAGGTCGATGCCTCTTACATACTTCAGAGCTCCTTTTATAGACAAAGGAGTTCGCAAACAAACAAACTAGCAATAATTCATCTTAGACACACTGATAACATAAGGACGATAAGAATGACATAAAGTAGCAAGCACTATTTTACAAGGACACTTTATTCTATGTCTACAGTGACTGTTGTCTATCCTTGGATGAGAGCGAATTTCATCCTCGTGTATCTGACTCATCCAGTTCATCTTTTGATGAAAGCCAAGGTGGCCATGTTCTTGGATCAGGCCACGGGTCCTGAGAATCTTGCCAGATGGTCTCATCTCTTGGAGTGTAGTTTTCTTCTTTCTAGAAGGATTCTTCTTCTGTTGTTTTGTCCTTTTTCTAATCTTGTCAGAGAAGGTTTGATTCAGAAATGGGTGTGTTATTTGGAGGAAATTGTTCCATATGAACTTGTCTGAACTCTTCATTCCAAACTTCTGGAGTTACTTCCCAATCTGGAGAACATATAATATCAAGATTTCTCAGTTTATTGCAACTAGAAGACACTGGTTGTTGGTTTATCTTGAACCCATTTATCTCATAAAGATGTAATGTTAATTCCTCTTTCCAAAAAGGAGGGTTGTCTGGCTTCATGAATATCTTTAAATTTGGAAAAGTAGCATATGCCAGAGCTTGATTCTGAGTGTACAGATGTCTATTGGGATGTCTGAAATAAGGTCTGTGAATTGTGAAGATATACACAAATCGATCTGCCTGTTCTTGATCTAACTTCCAAACATTGTATTTTGATAATTCCTTATCAATTTGTTCCTTCCACCATAACATGGGAGAATACCATGAGAGAAATTTCCAAAGCAGGGTGCTTTTACTTGCTTGATCTGTAAGGTATTCAAGTAGCTTGAAAGTGGGGAATATGACAGGATATTTGAATAGGGCTGTAGCACACCACAAATACCACATGTCAGATTCTGTAAACTCTTCATCCATCAAAAATGGAAAAATGTTTAAATATGGGGTGGCAGGATTAAACCAGGTTGGTTTGGGTTTAATCTGGTGTTCTTGAATGGTTGTGGCAAGATAGTGGAACATATGTGTTTCTGCAAAGGATTTGATTGTTGAGGGAGTGATTGGCTGGATCTTTAGTAGTTCAGGAGGGAAATCATGGAGGTGTTGACAGGAAAATCCTCTATTTGTGGGTTCATTCATCATGATCAGTGGATATTCATGAGTATCTGTGAAAATGGGTATTGGTAGGGTATTTTCTCTCAGTTGGTTTTGTTGAGGTTTTGGTGAGATTTCTTTGGGTCTAGAGAGGAAATCAGGAATCACATTTTTGTTACCTTTGATATGTCTGACTGTGAAGTCATACCTGGAAAACCATTCTTTCAAACGGAGGATTTGAGGACTTGGAGGAATCTTGTTTTTTAGTTCAAGCATTTTGGGAAATGATGAATTGTCCAAATGGACCTCAAAAACATGTCCTCTGAGGTGGAAATCAAACTTTTGAATTCCATATTTTATTGCCAGGGTTTCTTTGTAAGTTGTGTGATAGTGAACTTCAGCTGGTTTGAACTGTCCGCTGGCATGTCCACAGTAAAGTTTTTGTCCTTCAATTTCTTCAATTAGAACTGCTCCCCAGTAATGATCACTAGCATCTGTCTGTAAAATCCTTTTTCCTTCCCCTGGAATCTTTAGTGGAGGAGGAGTCTTTGCAATCTCCTTCAATGTCCTGACTGCTTCAATTTGTTCTGGTCCCCATGGGGGTGCATTCTTTTTCAACATTTTTGAAAGTTTTGAAGTGTGATGCGAAATCTTGGGGATGAAGTCTCTGATATAATTCAAAATGCCTAGGAACTATTGAATCTGTTTGGTAGTGAAATTCTTTTCAGGGAATTTTGGTAATTCTTCTACAAGATGTGGTTGAGGAGAATACTTTCCTCTGGAGAATTTCATCCCAACGAATTCTATTTCTGTAGTTCCTATTTGAGACTTTGAAGATGAAAGCATGAGGCCATATTAGTGGCATAATTGGTAGAATTTTTCTAATAATTCTTTATGACTTTTCTCATCTAGGGAGAATAGGAGGATATCATCCAAAATGGGCTCAAAAATTTGGGTCATGGCCTTTTGGAATAGTGAAGGTGCAACTTTTAGCCCAAAAGGTAAAACAGTCCATTGGAAATGAGCATTGGGTATGCAGAATGCAATTTTGGGCCTGTCTTTTGGGTCTAGCCCAAGTTGCCAAAAACCTGACTTCATGTCAAATTTTGAAAAGATGAAAGCATTTGTGATATTTGAATAGAGGGTGTATATCTTGGGTAAAGGAAACTTATCATCTTTGAGAAATAGGTTCAATGGCCTGTAGTCAAATGACAAGTCTCTTTTTTCCCCTGATCTTTTCTCCACATAGAAAGCCTGACATGCCCAATCAGAATTTGTTGGTTCAATAAGTCCTTTCTTCAAGAGTTTTTGACATTCTTCAAATGCGGCCTTTCTGTCACTTGGGGTCATTCCAGAGTGGATGACCTTGGTTGGATTTATATCTTCATTTAATTTGAAAGGTAATTGAATAAAAAATTTTTCATTCTTTTAGAGCGGTTTTGGGTGTCGAAATAGATCATGGCTATCTACACACATCTTTAAAAGTTTTTCTTTGAATTCTTCATACTCAGGGGGTGTTTCTGATAAGCTGAAAATTCTCATCAAAGGACTGAACGGTTTAAAATGACTTTTGTATCTTATTCTGTTCGGAAGCAACTTCATTCCTCTGATCTGAGTATAAACATCCATTCCGATGAGTATGTCTTTTTCTGAGAGGTCTGTTCCTATGACTTTTGTGTAGATGGTACAATTTGGAAAAAAATTTATTTTGATGTTCTTCTTGGTCATCAGTTCAGTCGTAAAGACTTCTCCACTTGTTGCTTTGAACTGGAACTCCTTTTGTTCCCAAAATTCTAGGTGAATAATTTTAGGGTTCATCATGGTCCTGGAAGCTCCAGTGTCTATAAACGCTATTGCCTTTATCGGGATTTCATACTTTGCGGGCAAGATGTGGACTTCTATGTTTGGCACTGGAGGTCTGGAGATAAGAGATTGTTCTTCTACCTTTGTTATTTCATCAAAAGAAAGGATGGGAAAATGGTGTTGACAATCTTCTTCATCATCACTGGATTCATCTGGTCCTTCATCTCCTGAGCTATCATCTCCTGAGACATCAATGCCAAAAACAGTTTTTGTATCTGGATATTCCTGTTCACTATAGAGTGACTCCGCATCTTCTTCTTTGAGTGTCACCATCAGTTGTGGTAATGGCTTTTCTTCAGGAGCTGTTTCTTCCTGAGGTGTAATATGAGAAATGGCCACTACTTTTTCTTTATTTTTTCTTCCAAAAATGGTGGTTTGTTCTGGCAAATTTGGTGGTAGGAAAGGTGGTTTTACAGGATGTTGTATCACTGTATTTGTAAGAAGCCTTTGTGGTGAAATGGGGAATGGTGAGTATATGTTCTCAAGAGGAGGAGGTTTTGCAATTGTTTTCACGTACTCCTCAATCTCAGAGACTTGTTTTTTGAGTTTTTGCAATTCTTGTTCCTTTCTGGTGCTTTCATGGAAACTTCTCTCAGCATCTGGATCTATCATTTTTGCATCCATCCATGCTTATTTTTTCCCATGTAAAAAACAAAGAAAGTTATAAAGTACACACCTGTTGTCTGGAAGTACAGGGTAGATACAAACAGAGTCATTTCATATAGGCTTTATAATAAATAACTTGATATTTTCTAATTATAGCCTACAAATTGTATTACTGAGCTTGAAACATAAAAAATAAATCAAAAGTTATTTAAAAAAATTAGTTAAAATATTTGCAAGCTAGCAGTAAGAACTAATTTTCTGGGTTAGTGATTTTTTTTCTAAATAAAATGACAATTTTGATATATTTAATTATTTCTTAGAACATTGGATTAGAAATAATGTAAAATGTTGGTTGTCACAGTATATTAATTCTTTGGAGGAGTTTGTCTGATTCACATAATTTAATCGATAATCGAAGTTTAATGTTTAACTATTACATGAGAGGGGGTTAAAGAAAACATTTTTTTCTTGCTTTTTCAGGAAGTAATATTTTTTTCCTATAGATACACAGTATCCAATAATAAAGTGTATCTTCATTGGAGTTTCTACTCAATACACATTATACTATCTAGAAATTTTAGTACTTCCATTATCTTCATACAACAATCCTTGTCCGTGTATATTTTCTTTTTATGTCTCTACAAATATATATCACAAGATTCAAATGATAATTGTGAGAGTCTACATGAATTACCTAACAACCCAAAAAAAAAGGTGAAACCTAGTAATGATGATATAAATGAGTTTGGTAACTAGTTTTCTATATCTTTTTGGAATTAGAAAGGTTTTTCCTTACCATTTTTTTTTATTTGAATCCATATAAGTATCACCAAGTTGACATTTAGTTATGTCACAATATCTAAAACATATTTTTTCTAAGATAAGAAGTTCTTTCTTTTATTGACATATCTCGATACTAAAAAAATATTTTAAGTTTTCAAAATCTTTATTTAAAAATAAGTGAACCAATGAGGATTTTAGTACTACCATTTCTATGTCATCCACATAGGGAATTGGTAAATACACTTAACAAGAGAAACATGAGAGTGCAATTTTGTTTAGAAATATCTAGAATGGGTAATTGTTTTTTTAATTACCACCCTGGATAAATCGTGTCATGTCATAGCGATATTATAATGAAGAAATCATGTCACTGTGACACGATTTTGTTTACCAATCATTGAAATCGTGCTAATATGGCACAATTTTCTGTGTTAATTAAAATCGTGCTGATGTGGCACGATTTTAGGGTATTTTTTCTGAACTGAAATCCTGCCACCTCAGCACAATTTCAGTTCAGAAAAAGGATCCTGAAATCGTGCCACATCAGTATGATTTTAATTCAAATAAATTACACTGAAATCGTGCCACCTCAGCACGATTTCAGTACAGTTATAATATTTGTGATTGGTTTACATAAGTGTAGTGTGAAATTTTTGAAATTGATAACAAATAAATTTTTCATTAAACTAAAAGCATAAATAAATTGAAAAGTTAAATACGTCATTTTTCATTAAACTAAAAATATAGGTTACATTGAAAGATTACTGTCTATAGGGACAATTTGTTCTATTGTGACCTTTGTTTCTACAATATGAACATTTCTTAGGCCTATTGGGAATTGGGTCATCCATTTCATTATGGATACGGTTTGTAGTTGGTCTTCCAGCTTTGCTTCTTCTCATGTGTGGGTCAGGTATCATATTTGGACCTGTGTAAGGAGACCAATAGTCTTGGTTTTGAACTGGATGGAATTGAATTTCATAGGCCTTTAAAATGTTGTTGAGGTTGTAAACGGGAGAAACGAATGTGGCTAACTGTATATGAGAAAATGAACAAACAACTATGACATGTGGACAAGGCAACTTCAGGGCTTGAAACTGTCCACAATTACACCACCATTCATTTAATTTGACTCTGTATGACATAGGTCGGCGGCGAAGTTGGAGAGTGGGTATTTCCTAGACTTCAAACTCTGAGTTCTGTCTGTTATAGCGCTACACAATGCACATAGCTGATTGTTGTTCATTTTTGCGTAGCTGTGCGGTAATGTCTTCCGGATATAGGTAATCTGCTCGTAACATGCACTCCGTCTTTGTCCCTCGTTCAAAAAACCAGTTTTTTCTTCGTTCAAATGTAGTCTTGACAATAGCACATATAGGAAGAGACCGTGTACCCTTTAGAACCGAGTTAATGCATTCTGCTAGATTTGTTGTCATGTGCCCGAATCTTTTACCCCCATCATATGCTTGAGTCCACTTTTCCAGCGATATTTGATCTATCCAAGACACTGCTTGCTGGAATTCTGATAGCATGGCAGACAATTTGGCCATAAGGGTTGGTTGTTTCATCTCGTAAGTTGTGGCAATGTAAAAAAAATTGAGACACACGAAATTATGTATATATATTGAACAGACACAGTGATAGTAATGAGAAAAAAAAGTACCCATGTCAATTAATTGTCGTTTTAACTCGGCATTCTTGAATCTTTTGTTGAAGTTAGATGCAATATGTCTGATGCAATAGACTGAGGACAACCCATCTCCTTCCCATCCAACTTCTTCTGATTGCAATGCATACAAGATTGCTCTTCCTCTGTCAATTATGAGGCAAAGATTGTCTTGAGGTGTGACGTGCTCGCGCAGTAATTGGAAAAACCAAATCAGTGCTTCCTTTGTCTCCCCTTCAACAATGACGAAAGCTAGAGAAAAAATGTTTCGGTTTCCATCTTGACTAATGACAGTTAATAATGTTCCATGATATTTGCCAGTCAAAAATGTTCCATCCACTTGCACAATAGGCTTGCAGTACTTGAAGCCTTTAATGCAAGGTTTAAAAGACCAAAAGATGCACTCAAAGATGTAAGTAGAGTGGTCTTCAACATCATCAACAACGTTTGGACGTCCTGTACATTGTACAATTGTCCCCGGAACAGCTTCTTGGACAGCTTGTAATCATCTGCGAAGATGGTTATATGAGTCCTCCCAATCACCAAATTCCATCGCAAGTGCCTTTTGTTTTGCAATCCAAGCTTTTTTATAGGAGACAGAATAACCGTACCGGTTTTTTATTTCGGCCACCAAACTCTTTATCAGTATTGAGGGGTTGGACTTCACTGAATTTACGATAATGGCAGCAATTTCGGAAGAGTCAAAATTAATGTGATCTTGTGAAAGGGTAGTTGACAAGCACGTTTGAGGTGCTTCTATCTTTTTGATTTCCCATTGTTGGCGAACTTTGCTGAAAGATGCTCTAAGTCGCCAATAGAAATCATTGCCATAATTACTGCATCGTACCACGTATCTGTCTATCTTTGACTCTATGACCACAAACTTAAATCCTTGGTCAATATGATATTGTGTGATTGCACTAACAGTAGCCTCTTTACTTTGAAAACACATGCGTTCTTCCAGAGCAAACTGAATATTTTGTGCTGCTCGACTGAATGAATGATGATGTTGTGAAGAACAATTGGGTGGAAATGGTTCATCTAACAATATTTCCTCATAGTCATCGTCATCTGAGATATCATCAACGATATCTGGAATGAATGGTTCATCCGGAATTATATAAGAATTGCTTCTAGCATTCCATGAATCCATTGTAAAAAGGATTTATGTCTCGGTGAAGATGAAAGAAATTTTTTTCTGTCAACAAACGAGTAGAAGAGGATATGAATTTATGTCTTAGTGAAGATCAAAGAAATTGTTTGCTGTGAAAGGCTAGAAGAGGGTTTGGATTGTGAAATTCAAGTCACATATTATATAATGTTTGAACTATTTTAAATGCATAACACACAGTAATTTTGGATTTGAAAATTTTTAAAATAATTTGATTGATGGATGTTGAATGTTACGTTATAAAATTGCTCTAGGGAAGAATATTAACTGTGTGTATAGGTCTGCACCAATTACTCATTCTGCACTAATTTATTCGTTATGCACCAATTTCTCTTTCGCGCTTCCATACTATTTGAAAACGTTCTCTAAAAAAGCCCTAGCGTGCATGAAAAGCTTTGGGTTGGAATCAGAACCAAAGAGACATCGTTGCATGTTCCACGAAATCTGTGTAATAGAAATCGTGTCACATCAGCACGATTTCAAAAAAATCATGCATGTGAGAATGCATGTGGCATGGCAGAAGCGTGATGCGTGCCCAGTTCAGAAACGTGTTGTGAACAGATGGTGATGCGTTCCCAGAAGCGTGTTCAGTGAATAGAAACTCTGCTTTAGAGTTTTAGGCTTTATAAACCCGTGCCTTCTCACCTTCATTCATCCCTACTTTGGACAACCGAATCTCCATAGCCACGCTTTTGTTATTTTGATTTTGCACTGAGTGAACATTGCTGTAGAGATATAACTCATCACCTCAATCACAGTTTGTAGTGAGTGAACGTTGTGAGCGAACGTTTCTCTGCAGAAATACCTACTTCAAGCATAGATTGTCTGAGGTATACAGAACCTAAGGTATAGCAAGTTGCTTGTCATTGTTCAATCGTCAAGGTAAGTCTGTACTCTTGAACTACTAGTGCTTGTCTGTGTTGCGTTTCAATTTTATATGAAAAATTAAAGTCTGAGAAGATGAAAGAAACAAATTGTAAGAAACTATAAATTTTAATGAATATTCTTTGCTTTGACTGAGTCATAGGAAATTAAAAGAAAAAAATGGCACGATGGTAGTAGTGGTAGGGATAACAAACGGCAATGTCATTTATTTCAAGTGAAAAAATCAATAAAAGCCCCTATCTGCTCTTGAATCCAAACGTCATGTGAATTCCAAAGTTAGTTTTTAATAATTTTATGATTTAGGTATTAATTATTTTAAATGTTGTGGTTAGGATTTTTAATTTCATATTCCCTTATTTGAAATTCAGCATTTAATTATTGTATATAAGAAATTAATAATTTTAAATATCCTATTTAATTAAATAATTTTATGAAATCATTGTATAATATTTGAATCTTTAATTCTTTCACCCTTGGATTCCATATTTAAAAAAAACACACGTTTCAATTATTTTCCTATTCTGATTCTATTATTTTAAAATTATCTTTTAAATATTCTATAACAGAAATCAATCCATATTCTACAACAGAAATTCAACATTTAAATATTGTTTATTATTGTTAATGTACTCCAACAAACTTGGTTGGTTTTTGAAATACAGGTAAATATTGTTTATTATTGTTAATGTACTCCAACAAACTTGGTTGGTTTTTGAAATACAAGTGAACTTTCACTTCTTCCAAATTTAAACTAACACGTTTATGGCTCTCTCTTCTATAACAAAATTAAGTGACATTTTCTTAATTTAATATTCTTTATTATTATCACTCCAACAAACTTGGTTGGGTTTTCAAATATATGTGAACTTTGCTAAATTGTTTCAGATTTAAATTAGCCACAAATTTAAACTAGCCACATTTATACATGATTTTTATTTAGAGAGGTATAGAGTGGTATGTGCATTTGGAATTGTAACTTTTGGATGTTATGGTAAATATTTAAGAATGGTATGAACATTTATGTAGCATTTATGTAGTGAATTTGGTAGGTGTATTTTGGAACTGTAACTTTTGGTTAAGAATGGTATGAACTTCTATGTAGCATTTATGTAGTGAATTTGGCAGGTGTATTTTGGAACTGTAACTTTTGGTTAAGAATGGTATGAACTTCTATGTAGCATTTATGTAGTGAATTTGGTAGGTGTAAAAATTGGAACTCTGAAACTTTTGGTTAAGAATGGTATGAATATCTATCTAGTTAATTTGATAGGTACATATTGGAACTGTAACTTTTGGTTAAGAATGGTATGAACTGTAGTGAATTTGATAGGTGCATATTGGAACTGTAACTTTTGGTTACCAATGGTATGAATATTTATGTAGTGAACTTGGTAGGTGCATATTGGAACTGTAACTCTTAGTACACATGGGAGTTTATGTTTGAACAAGTGTGACAAAGTCTTCACAGTGTGCATTGCATTAAGGAATTGCTTTCAATTTATTTGTCGTTTTCCCATGTGATATACTGTCAGCGTTTTTTTTTTTTAACATAACCTTCATTCTTTTAAAACCAATTAACATGTTTAATCTTAAATAGTACATAATATGCTTTATTATTGTTTATTTTATTTTTAATAACTACTCTAAGTATTGTGTTAGACAATGTAATATGTACCGAATGAAATCCTAACTATATCTTCTATTTTAATAATTTTATGTAGTTACATTAATTTTATGATTGTATTAACTAACAATTTTAATTACTGTGTGATACTTAATTTTAATAATGGTTTCAATTATGTAATTTAAATCATGTTTAATACTTAATTGTATGATTTAATTGAATATACCAAAATACAACTCTTGTATGACATTAATTAATGAGTTATTCAAACGACAATATCATTGAAATTGTCTTTAATAGTGAATTATATGATTTTTTTTAATTACCAAATTATATTAAATGGCTATTCTATCTATTTAATCTACATTTATTTTAATTATTTATTGAAATAGTCCTGAAACCTTTATTTTATGATTTATTTTAACCAAATTTTATTCAATTTTTTTTTTTATTTATTTCAACTTTAGTGCTAACTATACATATTGTTTAGATCAATTACAATGGCTTATCAGAGTAGACTTCCATCTAATATGTCACTCTTACGCTTACAAAATAAGCATGTCACAAAAGTTTTATGGGAAGGAAATGAACGACTCTTACGTCCTAGAAGACATGCGATCTGGGTGATCAAGCATGCGGACTTGATTCACCCATGTGTAAAAGTAATGATGGATACAGCGGGTTTCGGACACCTCTTATCGTTCTCTGATATTCTGATAAATCACCATCTCGTAACAGCACTAGTCGAGAGGTGGAGGTCTGAGACCCACACTTTCCATCTTCCGGTTGGAGAAACCACGATCACGTTAGAGGATGTGGCCTTGCAATTGGGTTTGCCAATTGATGGAGAACCTGTTATTGGAGTCACGAGTGGTGAGTTAGTCTCTTTCTGCCAAGACCTCCTCGGTACCACACCTCCAGAAAATGTGGTATTAGGAAATACCATCAAGTTGTCGTGGTTGAATAACACTTTCCAGCAACTTCCTGAGAGTGCAACAAATGATGTTGTAGCTCAATACGCTCGAGCACATATTTTATCCTTAATTGGAAGTATGCTCATGCCTGACACATCAGCCAGTAGAGTGCATTTAATGTATTTGTTGTTATTGGCTGATCTAAACAATGCCTCAAATTTTAGTTGAGGTTCAGCCGTTCTGGCATCTCTATACCGTGCTCTAGACCACGGGGTTGACTACAACCAAGAAAACATTGGTGGATGTATGCTTCTGCTTCAGTGTTGGGCTTGGGACCGCATTAAATGTTTATCCCCATCATTTCCCCCCTTATCCGCAGAAGAAATTGATGTTGGGGTTGGTTATCCACTTGCTAAAAGGTAACATATTGAATTAACCTCAACCTTCTTTTTTTTATTGTTGTAACCCTAAACCTTGAAAATTGTGTTTATATTTTAAAGGTGGTCACGAGCAACATTGCAAAGACAACACCCACCAAGCAATACTGTGGCTATTCTCAGGCGAACTCTGGACGACTTACAACCACATGAAGTATTTTAGGGTTTAGGGTTTAGGGTTTATGGGCTACATATAATATTATCCAAAATTCTAAACTAATTTATGTAATATTTTTTTGTAGTTCCTTTGGACTCCATACAGTAAGCCTGATGTTGCTCCCCTCATTGTTCATGATGCGTCTTCTGTAAGTCGTGCAGTGGTGCCTCTCATCTGCTTTGCCACTGTTGAATTCCAGCAAGCTGATAGGGTCATGCGACAATTTGGGTTTCGTCAACCCATTCCAGTTGACCCAGTAAATTTAGATGTGGTGCACAAACAAGATATGAGGGGCAGAATTGACCGATATTGGCTACAATACCATCAAAATTGGATAGCGATGTGGAACGATCGACACAATAGACTAATTCAAGGAGTCCACTTTAATAGTAATGGCCATTTGCGTGATAACACGTCATACATGCAATGGTATATTAGCCACACTATCCAGTACCTTTCGCCTCCACAACGTGCACCCGCCGACGATGTAAGTTCACACACCTTTTCTTTTCATTGTGTTCTTTCGCTTGACTAATTTTTTTCCCTTACAGTATGACATGCCACAAGAAGCCCAACATCAACCTCCATATCAACATGTTGGGTATTCTTCTTTCCATCCATAGTTTCCTCCTTACACATTTGGTCAACCAAGTCACTACGGTGTTCCTCTACCTCCACCATCGCCATAGATGGACCATCATCAACATATGTCATACCAATCTCTCTTAAACCAAGTTCCATCTACATTTAACATGTTTCCATCTCAAATGCCTGGTTTTTCACCTCCGCCAAATATCTTTGGAACGTCGTCATTCACTCCACCATCTGCATTCCATCCATCATCATCTTCACAATACTATCGACCCAAAATGCCTACACCCGAGCCACAAAACGATAAAGACGATAATGATGACGATGAAGATAACAATAATGATGACGATGAAGATGATGACCCTCATCCAGTACCACCTCCATCACACTATACCAGACCTAGGAGGCAAAAAAGAAGACCTCATTGTGACACGTCGTCGCATAAATAATTTATTACATTTTGTAATCATATTAATGAACTTTTATATTGTACTCTTTTTATTAATTACTATTTTTATTACTTAATTCATGAATAAATTAATTTCAGTTTGTGAATAATCATTTTCATTTTTAAATATTCTAATAACTTTAATCATATCCATCATTCTAAATTTCTATCAATTTTCATAAATTCACGAGGTATTGATAGAAGAAAATAAAAAACACTTTTTAAATAATTAAATATTACTTTAAAAATATAGTTATATATTTATATATGAGACTCTTCCAATAATACAAAAATAACCCTTTTGCATCTTATTAAGGCTTTCACGGGTTTATATAAACTCCACGGTACATCACTTACGTACACCAATCACAAATATTATAAATATACTGAAATCGTGCTGAGGTGACACGATTTCAGTGTAATTTATTTGAACTAAAATCGTGCTGATGTGGCACGATTTCAGGGTATTTTTTCTGAACTAAAATTGTGCTGAGGTAGCACGATTTCAGTTCAGAAAAAATGCCCTAAAATCGTGTCACATCAGCACCATTTTAATTAACCTATAAAATCGTGCTAACATGGTACGATTTCATTGACGGCTAAACAAAATTGTGCCACTATGGCACAATTTCTTCCTTACGATATCGCTATGACTTGGCATGATTTACCCACGATGGTAATTAAAAAAAATTTACCCATTCTGGGCATTTCCAAACAAAATTGCACCAGAATGGGAAATTTGCCGAAACATAACAATAGAAATTCAAATGATCTATTTCACTACTTTAATCAAAACTCTTGTACAATATTACTAAATTTTTCAAACCAAATTCTTAGAGGTTCTTTTATTCCATATAGAAAATTTACATACTATGTCACACTCCTCTTCAGTAACAAACATAAGAGGTTGTTTCATTTAAGTCTCACCCTCTAGTTTTTCATAAAAAATACACACTTTTAATCTGCCGCCGGTGGTATCTGGGAACAGTAGATATATCAAGGGGACGCCTGGTCGTTTTGTATATCGGCTGGAACACCCGAGGTTGCAGGGCTACTGGTCCAAAGAAGGGGCTATTGAAAGAACGAAAGTTCGTTTAGACCCCCTTGAACCCCTGGTTTAACAACGCCACGTACAAAAGGGTGTTTTATGTGCTTTATTATTTTCTGCACTATATTCTGCTGTACTTCTTTCTATTCTTGCTCCTGAACATAACAATTTAATTAGTTTACGCCATGATAAAAGTTGTATTTAGTGAGGAGCGTTGATCAGCCGGAAAGGGCAGAGTAGGGGTGTTCCCGTAGTAAGTCCCTAGGTGGTCCCGGTCCAAGACCTGAAACAAGAGAAATCATGTCTAGGCTAATTAAAATGTTATCTAAAGGAAAAGAAAAGGAGGAAGAGCTAGGAGAATCTAGCGGAGAAAATAATAGTCATATAATTCACCACGAGCTAAGAATTCCCGAAATTGAATCTCAACTGAATAGGTGGAAACTCCCTAAATTAGAAATTTCTTCTCTTTATAAAACTAAAATTACGGATATGTTCAAAGGAGAATATGTCATTAAAACGGTTGAAAAAGAAATCGATATAAAACGATCTCAAGAGTCTATCCCCCTAATATCTCAGCAACTTATTTCCGAACATATAAAAGAGTATAAATATTTGCATATTGGGTCTATCCAGATTGCAATAAAACCATTGTTTAGACAAGGGATCGATACCCCTTTATTTGCAGTTCTAAGAGACAACAGGCCTAAACAGTTAAATGATCAAATTCTGGCCATATTTGAAACAAACCTTCACGAAGGACCAGTCTATATTAATAATTATCCGAATTATTCAGTATCCCTAAAAAGCTTTTACGAAACAAATTATAATATCTTTTTAGATGTTAAAATGAAAGAAGAAGATTGGAATCCTAGGGCCATACCTATCGCAATAATATATCGTCTTTATTATAAAGTAATGAAGACACAATTGGCCCCACAGGCCTTGTTAATTTCTCCTAGGGATGAAACTACACTTTTGCTGGTTAATCCCGAAA
>Ga0209489_103107_pt1 | contig 32796 bp, 39 predicted proteins | sample SiratrowhiteBW_FD_187527 | JGI IMG/M metagenome (GOLD analysis project Ga0209489, IMG submission 187527) | Root nodule microbial communities of legume samples collected from California, USA - Siratro white BW (SPAdes) (version 2) | ecosystem: Host-associated > Plants > Roots > Nodule | place...
AGAACCCGACCATTGATCTCCTGGACCGTATCGCCGCGACCTTGGGTATTCACTTGTCCGAATTGTTCGCTGAGCCGGCCAAGGGTGCGGCGCCCCCCAAGCCGATGTCCAGAGGACGCAAGCCGGCACGCCCGTGTCGGAATAGGACGTAATTATCGAGAAAGCCATGTTTGTAGCTAATGACGGGAGCAAACGAGCCGGAGCGGCTCAACTTCTGCCACCTGGCGCACCGCCCTCCCCGTTGAGGTCAAAGCGCGCGCGATCAGCCGCAGATGGCCCGGCCTTGAAGGCCGCAATTGAAGTGCTCCACACATCTCAGGTTCGTTCGAATCAGCGGCGGGCGGCCCATCTATGCGGACGTTGTCGCGGACCTTTCATGCATGTCGGCGAGAACCGCTGAAAGAGCGCGCCAAACTGCCAGCCGAAGAGGTACAAGGAACGGTCCGAACCCTGCTCAGTGTAACACCGTCTGCCCATTCTTGACGACCGTAACCCGACGCTCTTGTACGCAAGCTTCGAATGAGATCGAATTACCGTCCCTCCAAAGATTGACGGTAACAATTTCTCCGGGGAACACCGGCGCGGAAAAGCGGGCGCGATGACGATGAAAAGCAGACGGATCGTAGTCGGCATAGCTCTGCAGGACGGCTCTGCAGGTCAGCCCATACGTGCACATTCCGTGCAGAATGGGTCTTGGAAAACCGGCTCGACAGGCGAACTCCGGATCACTATGCAAAGGGTTTCGGTCACCAGAAAGACGATAGATCAGGGCTTGGTCAGGTCGGGTCGGGATATCGATTGATCTATCTGGTGCTCGGCGGGGCACTTGGTGCGGCTCGGGCATCCCCTCCGATGGCCCGCCAAAGCCGCCGTCCCCCCTCGCGAAGGTCGACGAAACGATTGTGACGATCTTGTCGCCGCCCCCCTCTCTGACCACCACCTCGTTCTGAATGATCGCACCTTTCTCCTTACCCTTGTCATAAATTCCCCTCACACGTGCGTCCGCCGTCACGTTCGCTGCGACGGGCATTGGCTTGTGAAACGTAATGTCGCGTTCGCCGTCAACAACCATGACGCGATTGAGGTCAATGACTCCGGGGCGTGCGCCCCAAACGCAGACGGAAGCAAACGTCGGGATCACCCTTAATGGCTTCGAAGTTGCAAATGCTTCGTTGACAAATTGTAGCTCCTCCTCCTTCAAAGGATCTGAGCCCATGCCCACTCCAAGCGCATAGAGCATTACCTCCCTGTCAGTCCAGGAAAAGGGAGCTCCACAGGTCCTTAAGTTCAGTGCAGCGGGATAGTCGATCGGCATCTGAGCCTTTCTACCGTTGAGACCATGGCGTGCGGCCGCTCAACTTCAATACGCTTCGTGGGGCGGCGGGCGTACCGCACTCGCTCCGAGTTCGTGCGCTGGAGCGTTTACGGTAAACCTCATTGTTCCGGCAGATCGTCTAACCAGCAGGCGGCCGCGACGTGCGGTCGGGAAACGATCTTCCCGATCTTCTCGGGAACTTTGTTCTGGTGGTATCGCATATACAGGCGGCCATCCTGTCCTAAGTCCAATATCTCTATTTTTCCTGTGTAATGGGACATGATGTATTTAAATGTCTTCTCGACCCCGCTCAGACGTTGGTTGATGCCGCGTACAATCTCTAGTCCGCGCCGCAGTGCGACTTGGAAGTGCGATGCCCCCTTCACCGGCCTCGCTTGAAATAAGTAGTAAGGTCGCACTCCGATTTCGTGACATTTGGCAAAGGTCGCGGCCAATATCATGGGATCATCGTTGACTTTGGCGAGAAGCACGGACTGATTAAGGAATTGCACGCCCTGTGCTCGCAAAGCGCGAACTTTGTGCTCCGCGTCGCATGAGATCTCACCTACGTGATCGAAATGCGTGACGATGATTGGGGTTTTACCCGCCTTGTGGATACGCTGGAATAACGCCGGTAGAGCGGAATCTTTAAACCGCCTCGGCTCGTAGGCCAGCATTTTTGTGCCGAATCTGATCGAATCCAAATGATTTATTGGCAGCAGGTGGTCAACGATCTTGTTCAGATTGGCGGTGCTGAGCACGAACGGGTCCCCTCCGGAAAGGAGTACGTTCGTCATCTCAGGATGGCGCGCAATATATTGCGTGGCCTGATCGAAGTCCGGTGCGATTTCATCGGAAGCTTTGCCCACTATACGCTTGCGAAAACAATAACGACAATATGAACCGCAGCGTTCTGTCACCAATAATAAGCCGGTCTGTGCGTACTTGTGCTGCAGTCCCGGCACGACCGTGTTGTCGTGCTCGCCGCTCGTATCCAAGGTGCCAGGGATCTCGAACTCCTGGACTGAGGGCTCTACAATGTACTTCAGCTGTTCGTAGTAAGCACTTTTGGTGATCTGTTCGCGATAGAACTTTGTGACATGATAAGGCGTGATGTTGTTGACGCGCAGTTCACTCTCGCTAACGACGCGAGTTTCTTCAATGAACTTCAACACGTGTGCTCTGCAATCCAGCGGATTAGCTGTGATTTCCATTTGCGCACCTCGTCTGCCCTTATCAGCGCGTTTGATTCAATGCGATCTTCCCCGTCTACATACAGCATCAACAGTGGATCGATACCTACCTATTGTGGTGAGGACTATCGGACTCGAGAGTTGAGAAAGGCGCACTGGTACTCGCCAGACGGCGGCGCGCCGAGGATAGCGGCGCGATGGCGAACCTAAGTCGCAGCCATGAGAGCGTGTTGAGATCGAATTGAATCGCAAGGGGTTCCCAAACAGGCGACGCGTGATTCATCCTCAAGGCGGGGAGGAGGGCTGGCGGGGATGGCGCATGGGGAGGCTCTTCCGATTTGGGTGATCAAGGCCGTGGTTGAGGCCGGTCTTACGCGAAACGAGGCGGCACGGATTTTCCGGGTCGGGATCGCGAGCGCGATCCATTGGGTGAGGGGTTCGAGAAAACGCGCCGCACAGCAGTTTTGCCGACCGGGCGCGGAGCGACGTTCCGCGTTGAAGCGGCACTGGGATTGGCTCCTGGACGATCTGACGCTCGATGCGATCGCCGAGCGTCTGCTTCGCGCGCAACGGGCGTAAGCCGACAAGTCGATGCTGTCCCGGTTTTTCGCCGCCGAGGAGATCAGCTTCAAATAAAACCGTGCAGGCCAGCGAACAGGATCGCCCCGAAGTCGCTGAGCGCCGGGAAGCGTGGCGGCGTGAAGGACTTTGGTCGCCCTTGATTTTCTTTGATGAGACTTGACGACAACCGTGATGGCGCGTCGTTACGCCTGGGCCGATGTCAGCGCACGCGCCATCGGCGATGCGCCGAACGGCCATTGGAAGACGACGTTCCTTGCGAGCCTCACCTGCGAGGCGTGATTGCATCTTTCGTGCTCGACGGGCCGATCAACGCTGAGTGGCCCATGTCGAGCAAATCCTCCTCCCCTTGCTGCGCGAGGGCGAGACGGTGATCCTCACAATGTGTCGAGCCAGAAGAACGAAGAGACCGCGTGCCTCATCGCAGGCGCCGGCGCGCCTACTATTCCTGCCGCCCTACAGCCCCGATCTCAATACGATTGAGATGGCATTCGCCATACTCAAAGAACTGCTGCGGCAAGCCCAAGCCAGAACCGCCGATGCCCCCTGGGATCTCATCGGACGCACCCTGAACATGTTTACTTCTGAAGAATGTGCCAACTACGTCCGTCATTGCGGATACAATCGCTTTGCTCGCGACAGGCTCCAGCGAACCGCGCAGCATGCCTAAGATGTGCAACAAGCGCGCCCACACCACGCGACCGCCGCCTCCTCAAAATCGAGGTGAGCGCCATCCCAATTGTGAAGGACACCCTTGAAAGGCCCTCATCGGAATCAGGACCTGGTATGCCGGGGCCCACATTCATGAGTTATTTCAGTGTGCGAGGCCGCTTTAGGTTGAATAGCGCCTCGACCATCGCCAAGCTGGATCCGCTCCAGCTTTTCAATGCCCAGCGCCGATAGGCGAGAGCCGGCTCGCATTGTACCCGGCTCTCACACGAGAATGGCACCGCCTGCTCGCGCCTTTTCAGCAAGTCTTATGGACAAGAAAAAGAAGCAGATTGCCCGCGCTGGTTAGCCGGTCCTGGCGGGATAAGCTCGAAGGCCCGGCTCCGCTCGACATTGCAGGGCGCAACTTAGTCTTGGACCGCCAACGTCTTACGAAAACCGGACGTGCGGACACTGCTAGGCAGCCTCAGCGCCCCGTGATTTCAATCTCTTGATGTGCGGTACGCCGGCGTCAATCGCAAGCTCGTCCGTGGCCCAATGAGGACTGCCGATTTTGTTGACGGGGTACGGCTCAGTCGCGCGATTGTCCCAGATTGCCACGTCGCCTGATTTCCAGCTCCAGCACAGGGTGTTCCGGGGCGCAATGAGATAGGATTGCAGCCGTTCGAACAGTCTTTGGCTGGGATAGCGCTGCAGGCCGACAAAGTTCTGCACGGAACGACCGAGCGAGAGCATGCGGTCGCCGGTCTCGGGATGAACACGAACAATCGGATGTGTCGTTTCGTAGATCGTTCCGGTGGATACGCCGCACCAAGGCCTCTTGTTGGCTTCGGTGGCCCCCTCTGTCGCAGTGAGATCGGATGCGACGAAGCTTACAGCCCAGAGGTTATCTGCGAGCATCCGCAGGGGATCGGGAAGATCAAGATAAGCGGCCGCCCTGCTCGACCAAGCAATGTCGCCGCCAAAAGGCGGGATCGCTGCGCGCCGCAGCACCGAAATGGCTGTGCGGACGCGCTCATCGTTCGTCTGGTTGAGATGACTGCAGGCGCGATCAGGCAGCTCCTGCCGGATCGTTAAACCGCCCATTGTGTCCGCCATTGTGGGATTCGGTATTAGCGAGCCGAGCCGGAGCACAAAACGCTGTTGCTGGGCATCATCGAGATGTCCCTGATCACGGAAGAAGATGACCTTATGCTCTAGCAGCAGCCGGTTGAACGCTACGATGACATCGTCAGGCAAATCGTCCGACAGCGTAATGTTCTTGATTTCGGCACCAAGCCGGTCCGCGTGCTTGACGATGTCTGCTCGCGGAATGACGTTATCAACAGCCATTGTTTCACTCATGACGGCGCCTTTCTCTGTGGATGTCTAAACAAGCTCCGTGGTGGTCGTGTCTGGCGACAAACGCGGCAAAACAATCTTGATGATACACACCCGAATTGTCTGAGGGTCGGTCACCACACCGCTCAATGGCGACCAATTTTGATACACCACCACCAGCATCTTAGAATCCGACCCCCTCTGCGTGTCGACACGGCTAGTGCCGTTCTCATCGATGGACACTCGCATATGAGGCCAGCAGATCGATTTGCAGCCTGATCAACAGTGCAGATCATAGACGCAACACATGTCCAGTCCATGAAACGAAACCAGCTTTCTTTTCGAGCTTGCGTGACGTTCGCCTCGTCTCAGAACTCGTGCTTGGAAAATCCTCGACCAACGACTGGGTCGCACCTCATAAAACCCACATGCGTCATCCGCGCGATGAAGATTGGAACGGGTTCGTGGCATCCGCTCGCGAAGCGGATAGCACCCACCGCCTGGAAGGATCTCTACCTATAGATGTATACCACTTATAGAACTACTTCAACGGGTTCACAATCATTTGTTTGCGACTTCGAGTTGTTCAATGCGCGGCTTGTTTGATCAGCTGTGGTTTGCTGTCATGACTTTGGCTAGCGGGAGAGCCGCGCAAAACAAGAAGGCTGCAACTTCCGATGCGCCTTAACAACGGACTCAATCCCTCGATTTTCTCGAAATTTGCACTCGGCACGAACGCAGGGTGCGTAATCCGATGCAAGCCGGCCACTGATTCCGACGCAATCCGGCCACCGATTCCGACGGAAGTCGGCCACCCATTCCGATCGAAGCCGGCCACCCTCTTGAGATCGGCCTGACGCTCTCGAAGACGGCGATCGAATCGCGGACCAGCCCTCCTTTGCGGCCAAGCAAGGGGAGGTCTGATGCCCGCCGAGAGAGCGCCGATGCGGAAGGTTCGAGAAGTCTTGAGACTGCGGCACGCCCTTGGCGTGAGCGAACGGCAGATCGCGGTCACCGTCGGCATCAGCCGATCGACGGTTGGCGAGTATCTGCGGCGGGCTGCCGTGATCGGCATCACCTGGCCGGTGCCGGAAGGGATGGACGACGGCGAGCTCGAGCGCCGGCTGTTCACGCCGCCGAGTTTCGAGGAGAAGCCGGCGCGGCCGTTGCCCGACTGGACGGCGGTGCACCGGGAGCTGAAGCGGCGCGGTGTGACGCTGCTCCTGCTGTGGGAGGAATATCGCGCCGGGCACGCCGACGGCTATGGCTACAGCCGGTTCTGCGATCTCTACCGGAAATGGAGCGAGACGAACTCGCCGACCATGCGGCAGGTGCACGGGCCCGGAGAGAAGTTGTTCGTCGACTTCGCGGACGACACCGTGCCGGTGTTCGATGCCGCGACCGGCCGCGTGCAACGGCTGGCCCATGTCTTCGTCGCGGTGCTGGGAGCATCCAACTACACCTTTGCCGAGGCGCGCTGGTCGGAAGGGCTGGCCGACTGGATCGGGTTACACGTCAATGCCTTGCGCACGATCGGCGGCGTGCCGAAGGCGATCGTTTGCGACAATCTGAAGGCCGGCGTCACCGCCACCTGCCGCTATGAGTCGGACATCAATCGCACCTACCAGGAACAGGCCGAGCATTACGGCACTGCGATCCTGCCCGCGCGTCCGAGGAAGCCGCGCGACAAGGCGAAGGTGGAAGTGGCAGTGCAAATCGTCCAGCGGTTCGTGCTGGCGCGGCTGCGCAACCGGCGCTTCTTCTCGCTTGACGACCTCAACGCGGCCATCCGCGAGGCGGTTGCCGACCTCAACGCCAAGATCATGCGCAAGCTCGGCGTGAGCCGCAACGAGTTGTTCGCACAGATCGACAAGACGGCGCTCAAAGCCTTGCCGCCGCTGCCGTATCAGTACGCCGAGTGGAAGCCGTCGCGTCCGACTATCACGTCGAGATCGCCGGCCACTACTACTCGGTGCCCTCACGCCTGATCCGCGAGGAGCTGAGGCGCGCATCACCGACCGGACGATCGAGATCCTGCACAAGGGCGTCCGGGTCGCCAGCCACGCCCGCTCTTCCGTACCCCATCGCCACACCACGATCCCGGAGCACATGCCGAGCGCGCACCGGCGCTATGCCGAATGGACGCCAGCACGGATCAAACGAGAAGCCGCCAAGATCGGCCCGCCACGATCGCTCTCGTCGAGGCGATCATGAAGGCCAAGCCACATCCCGAGCAGGACTTCCGGGCTTGTCTCGGCATTCTGCGGCTCGCGCGCAGCTACGGCTCGGCCCGCATCGAGGCCGCCTGCCGGCGCGGTAACGACATCGGCGCGACCTCCTACAGCTCGATCAAGTCGATCCTGCAGCACGGCTCGATCGCGCCTACGCAAACGAGAGGCCGCCGGACGATCCACCGATCCGCCACGGCAATATCCGCGGCACCGATTACTACCACTCAAGAAGGGAGAGACGATGTTGACACATCCCACCCACGACCGCCTCGTCGCACTCGGGTTTAACGGCATGGCGAAGGCCCTCGACGAACAGCAGCGACAGCCCGACATCGCCACGTGGCCTTCGAGGAGCGCCTCGCACTGCTGGTCGATCGTGAGGCGACCGAGCGCGAGAACAAGCGGCTGGTCGCGTTCGCCAGCCTCCGGCAGAACGCCGTCGTCGAGGATATCGACATGAAGGCGCCGCGCGGGCTCGACAAGCCGCTGTTCCAAAAGCTCGTCGCCGGCGAGTGGATCGACCGGCATCAGAAGGATCGGCCCGGCCCCCTTGTGATCGCCACCCACCACGCCTGCCGGCGGCCGGCGCTTCGCCTGTCGAACCCGCCCACGTCGGACGAGCTTCTGAGCGCGGCATATTATAGCGATCTCACTGCTCTGATGGTGCCGGCGCCCGACGATGGTCGCGGCGCGCTGCGGCCTGCAGACCTCTGGATCCACGGGCACACCCACGAATCCTTCGACGCCGTGATCGGCGAGACCCGCGTCGTGTCGAACGCGAAGGGCTACGGCCCGTGGCCGCCGCGGGAGCGCGCCTGGGACAATCCGGATTTCAACGAGAAGCTCATCATCGAGATCTGAAAGGGGCCGACCATGACCGACGCCGACCAGAAACACACCGAGACCCGCCCCGCCCTTTCCATGGTTTCGGATGCTTCGTCATGTTCTCCCCCAAGTCCCGCCGCGGCCGCCTCGATCTCTTCTCGTCCGCCAAAGCCGCTTCCCGGTCCCCGCGCGACACCCAGCGCTCCGAGAGGCGCTCGGACGCCTCGTCGACCAGAATTGCCTGGCGCCGGGCACCGTCCTGATCGACCGGAGTCGTGTGGCCGGAGCTGGGTTGCCGGAGCTGCTGATACAGTTCTTCGGCTTGCTTGAGTAGGAACTCATGACTTTGCCGTAGAGTTCAGGAGTAAGCGTGGCGTTGAGGCCCTTGAGAATCTTCGTACGCAGTCGTGAGAGCGCCGCTAGAAGAGTCATCTTCAGCAAGGGTGCTCACAATGGACGACCATTCGGACGACATAAGACGACCGTTGTCGTCGCGTATCGAAGTGTATGCTGGCTCAGGTCGCAAGCAGTGGCCGGATGATTTAAAGGCCCAGATCGTCGCGGAAAGCCTCGAGCCAGGCGCGATTGTAACGGATGTTGCACGCCACCATGGCTGCCGGCCGCAGCAGGTGCATGACTGGCGGCGGCGGGCGCGTTTAGGGCAATTGGTGCTGCCGGCTCCGGCGGATACGTTATCTTTCGTGCCTTTGGGGTCGGAATCATCGCCACCGGCGGTCGCGGAGTCCTCCCGATCACCGGATGCAGCCGTCGTGACGGTTGAGTTCCAGGGCGCCCGCGTGGAGGTGCGCGGGACGCCTGGCCTTGCTGTGTTGAGTGATGTGTTCTTGGCGCTTCGACGGACACGTTCATGCTGACGCCGCCCGCGAGCCTCATGATTTACGTGGCGACGCAACCTGTGGACTTCAGAAAAGGTGCGGAGGGCTTGGCGCTGTTGGCGAAGGAGACGCTGGGCCATGACCCGATGAAGGGCGTGGCGGTGGTGTTCCGTGCGAAGCGCGCCGATCGGGTGAAGATTGTCGTCTGGGATGGCAGCGGCCTTGTGATGTATTGGAAGCGGCTCGATGGCAGCGGCTTCAAATGGCCTCCCATCGTAGCCGGCGTGATGCGGATGAATGCCGCGCAGCTGTCCGCGCTTCTGGCCGGCATGGATTGGACGCGGATGCACGCGCCTCGAATCCCGCAGCCGAAAGCACTTGCGTAGGACATAAAATCTTCGCTGCATCGGGGCGCGAAGCATGGCAGACTTGGGCCAATGAGTGATTTGCCTGATGAGCTGCCGAGCGATCCAGCCGAGCTGCGTGTCTTTGCCGCGGCTCTGCTGGATCGCTGCGCCAGGCTCGAGCGGTTGCTCAAGCTTGCGAAGGATGCGCAGTTCGGTCGATCGTCGGAAAAGCTGGACGCTGATCAGCTACAGCTTGTTCTGGAGGACATCGAAGAGGCCGTCGCGGCTTTCGAAGCAGCTGAGGATCGCGCCAATCCCAGAGCCCGCGAGAAGAGAACTGCCAAGCGCAGAGCCAACCGTGGTCAGCTTCCGGAGCATTTGCCGCGCATCGTCGAAACCCTGATGCCGGCTGCAACCTGCTGCCCGTGCTGCGCAGGCGTCCTTTTTGAGATCGGTCACGATGAGAGCCAGAGGCTGGACGTCGTACCGGCGCAGTATCGTGTCATCGTCACCCGCCGGCCCAAGCTGGCCTGCCGCGCCTGTCACGGCGTCGTCCTCCAGCACGCTGCTCCTGAGCGATTGATCAGGGGTGGATTGCCCACTGAGCGGCTTGTCGCGCATGTGATCGACGCCAAGTATCATTGGCATTTGCCGCTTTACCGCCAGGCGCAGATGCTGGCGACGCACGGTATCGCCATGGACCGTTCCACGCTCGCCTTCTGGGTCGGCTATGGCGCCCAGGAATTGAAGCCCCTGTGGCATCGTCTGCGCCAGCTTCTGCTCGCCTCTTCGAAGCTCTGTGTCGATGAGACCCCGGCGCCGGTGCTGGATCCGGGGCGCGGCAGGACCAAAACCGGCTACTTCTGGGCGCTGTCACGCGATGACAGGCCCTGGGCCGGACCTGACCCACCTGGCGTGGTTTACGCCTATGCACCGGGCCGTGGAGCCGTTCATGGCTTGAGGCTGCTCGAGGGCTATCGCGGCATCATCCACTGCGACGGCTATCACGCTTACAAGACCATGACCCGAGAGACGCGTACGGACGCCTTGTCCGGAACGCTCGCCTTCTGCTGGTCGCATCTGAGGCGCCAGTTTGTGAAGATCGAGCGCGAGGCTGCTCCGGCGCCAGCTCCGGTTGCCCGCGAGGCTCTTGAGCGCATCGCCCAACTTTACGCGGTCGAGAAAGCGCTGCGCGGCCGATCGGATGCCGAGCGCCGTGCTGGCAGGCAGGCGCATGCCCGACCTCTGGCTGCAGCCTTGAAGCAGTGGTTTGAGGCCAAGCTTGATTATCTTGCACAAAAGAGCGACACGGCGAAGGCCTTGCGTTACGCGTTGCGTCATTGGGACGGCCTGACGCTCTACCTTGATGACGGGCGCATCGAGATGGACACGAATGCTGTCGAGCGTGCGATGCGGCCGATCAAGCTCAACGCCAAGAACTCCCTTTTTGCCGGTTGCGACGAGGGCGCCGAGAATTGGGCAGTCCTGGCTTCGTTAATCGAGACCTGCCTATGCCGCGCTCGGCATAGGGCGGTTTATGCCGCCCGCCGAACTATGCCGAGTCGGCTCGTTTTCCCCAGATTTCTGCCTGACCGGCGTTTGGTCGGTTCGGCATAGTTCGTTCTGTGCCTCCGCTTTCAACAGCGGAGAACAGGAAGATGGAAGCTGAAGAGTACTTGGGCAGAAGCCGGCTGTACCGGCGTCTCAGAAGCGGGCCGCACGGACGGCTCGTCGAGTGCTACGCCGTTCGTCTCGTCGAAGAGAGGCTCGTTCGGCACGGCGCGTGGCGTTGCCTCAACGTAGTTGGCGGGCTCCTGAGTTGGATCGCAGGCCGTCGCTACAAGCTGGTCGATCTCGATGAGCAGGTCGTTGAGCGGTACCTCCGACATCGAGGCGGGAGGCAGTCTATCCAACCCGGTGACCGAGCTGCGCTCAAGCGATGGCTGTCGGTGCTGCGCGAGGAAGGCGCGATCGCGCCGTTGGTGCTACCGCCTCTCACCCCGCACGAACGGATCTTCAAGGAGTTCGATGCCTACCTGCGATCGGAGCGCGGCTTGGCCCCGAGGTCCATCGTCCGCCATCTCCCAGTCATCCGCAGGTTCCTGCACGAACTGTGCTCCGGCGGCGCCGGCGCCCTGGGCAAGATCAGCCAAGAGGACGTGATCCGCTACGTTGAGCGCCACGCCCAGGATTGGAGCCCGGGAACAGGCAAGGCGATGTGCTGGTCGTTGCGTGCCTTTCTCCGTTACCTCCACCATCGGGGGCTGAACTCGCGCCCGTTGGCGGATTGCGTTCCATCGATGCGCCGATGGAAACTCGCAACTCTACCGACCTTTCTGCCCGCCGCTCAGGTGCGGAAGGCTCTCGACAGTTGCGACCGAGAGACGGTGATGGGACGGCGCGACTACGCCATTCTGTTGTTGCTGGCCAAGCTCGGCCTGCGGGCCGACGAGGTTGCGACGCTCACCCTCGACGATATCGACTGGCGCGCCAGCGAGATACTCGTTCGCGCCAAGGGCCGACAGCGTGCACGAATGCCGATACCGCCAGACATTGGCGCGGCTATCGTTGCATATCTGCGCAATGGCCGCCCAAAGTCGTCCTGCCGACGGCTGTTCGTCCGCACACTCGCGCCACACGTCGGCTTTGCTTCCGGATGCGCGATCACCATGATCGCCAAGGCCGCTCTCGATCGCGTTGGAATCGAAGGTTGCGCCCACCGCGGCGCCCATATCTTCCGACACAGTCTCGCTACCGAGCTTCTCCGATCTGGCGCGACCTTGTCGGAGATCGGACAGCTGCTGCGGCACGAGAACCACGACACCACCCGTATTTACGCGAAGGTCGACATCGATGCGCTGAGAACATTGAGCCTGCCCTGGCCGGGAGGCGTGCAATGACCGATCTGCGCTCCGCACTCGATAAGTACCTGAGCATGCGCAAGGGGTTTGGATACAAGTACGAGCACCAGACCCGTCGGCTCGCCGACTTCGTTGCCTTCATGGAGAAGCGCAAAACCAGGATCATCACGACGAAGCTGGCAATGGAATGGGCAAAGCTGCCGCCCGATCGTCATGCATCCTGGGCGCTGCGATTGAGCGACGTGCGCGGGTTCGCGCGCCATGTCGCCAACTTCGATCCGAGAACGGAGGTGCCGGCCGTCGGCATGCTGCCCGGATGGAAGCGCGCCAAGCCATATATCTACAGCGACGCGGAGATCGATGCGTTGCTGACGGCAGCGCTGGCTCTGCCGCCAGCGGGCGGGCTGCGCCGATGGACCTACCATACCCTGTTCGGGCTGATCGCGGTGACGGGCATGCGTATATCCGAGGCGATGGGCCTGGAGCGTGATGACGTCGACCTCGACGCCGGCGTGCTGACGGTCCGGCTGACCAAGTTCGGCAAGTCGCGGCTCGTGCCATTGCATCCGACGACGAGAACCGCGTTGCGCGACTACGCCCACCGGCGCGACGCGATGCTCGGATCACGCTGCTCGACCTTCTTCGTTGCCGAACAGGGAGGCCGCTTGCTGCACCAGTACGTTCATCGCGTCTTCTGGCGATTGTCCCGAGAGATCGGGCTGCGGCGCCCAGGTGATCGTACCGGGCCACGCGTGCACGACTTCCGTCATCGCTTCGCCATCCGGACGCTGCTCGACTGGTATCGCGAAGGCAAGGACGTCGAGCAACAACTCCCAGTGCTCTCCACTTACCTCGGCCACGCCTGCGTGCGCGATACCTACTGGTATCTCTCGGCCTGCCCCGAGTTGATGGAAGAAGCGGCGCGGCGTCTCGATCGGCGATGGGAGGTGACGCCATGAAGCCCGCCTGCAACGTCGCCACATTGATCGAGCGCTTCTTCACCGAGCGCCTCATGCGCCAGCGCAATGTTAGCGGCAACACGATCGCCTCCTACAGAGACACGTTCCGGCTGCTGTTCATGTTCGCACAGGTGCGGCTCCGTAAGTCCCCATCGGCCCTGACGCTCGCCGATCTGGATGCAACGTTCATCGGCGCGTTCCTCACCGATCTCGAGGTAAAGCGCGGCGCCAGCGCGAAGACGCGTAACCTGCGTCTGACGGCCATCAGATCCTTCTTCAGGTTCGTGTCCTTCGAGGATCCGGCACACAGTGCGCTGATCCAGCGCGTGCTTGCCATACCGAGCAAGCGCCATGACAAGCGACAGGTGCACTTCCTGACGCGCCCTGAGATCGAGGCGGTTCTCGCCGCGCCCGATCGAACGACGTGGCTTGGTCGCCGCGATCACACCTTGCTGCTGGTCGCGGCCCAGACGGGCTTGCGCCTCTCAGAGCTGACTGGCCTTGACCGGGATGCCGTCCACCTCGGGTCTGGTGCACACGTACGATGCGTCGGCAAAGGGCGGAAGGAGCGGACCACTCCGCTGACCACACTCGCTCGGTGTGCGCTCCAGGCGTGGCTCAAGGAACCGTTGCGGAAAGGAGCAACAGCGTTGTTCCCGAACGTGCACGGGGGCCGGCTCAGTGCTGATAGCGTCCAGTCCCTGCTAGGAAAGCATGTTCGTGTCGCTCACAAGAGTTGTCCGTCTTTGAAGGCCAAGAGCGTGTCGCCGCACGTGCTGAGGCACAGCGCTGCGATGGAACTATTGCAAGCCGGCGTCGACTGTTCCGTGATCGCGCTGTGGCTCGGTCATGAATCGGTCGAGACGACGCAGGCGTACCTGCACGCTCACCTCGCCCTCAAGGAAGCTGCCCTGGCGAAGCTCAAGCCGTACGAGCGCGGCAAGCGAACCCGCTTCCAGCCGAACGACCGCCTACTCGCCTTCCTCGAGACGCTCTGAATGACCAGACTATGCCGAATGGAATGGGGCTGCCCTGCACGCGATCGACGGTGCCAGCGTGACAACGGCGTGCCATACCAAATCCGTTCGGCATAGTTCGGCGGGCGGCATAAACCTGTAAGCTCAATGGCGTCAGTGCCGAGCACTGGCTCGCCGATGTTCTCGCGAAGCTCGTCAATGGTTGGCCTGCGGCGCGACTGGACGAACTGCTCCCTTGGGCGTCGATCTAAACGATGCATGCACGCGATCCGAGGCTGGCGGCATGAGCCTGAACACGACCGCAGTCCGGATCAAGGTGACCCTCAAGGATGTGAAACCGGAGGTGATGCGATGCCTTGTCGTGCCGCTCACGCTGCGCCTTGATCGGCTGCATCTGACGCTTCAGGCGACGTTTGGCTGGACGAACAGCCATCTCTTCGAGTTCCTGGCCGGCGAAGGACGTTGGGGTATCCCTGATCCCGATGGAGATTTTGGCCCTCAGCCCATCGATGCCCGCAAGACGCGGCTCTCTAATATCGTTCAGGAGACCGGCGCGAAGACGATCCATTATCTCTACGACTTCGGCGACAGCTGGGATCACGTGATCAAGCTTGAAAAGTGGTTCGACAACACGACAACGGAGGGACTTCCGTTCTTGCTCGAGGCCGCCGGCCGTTGTCCTCCGGAAGATGTCGGCGGTGCGCCAGGCTATGCCGAATACCTCGACGCCATCAGCGACCCCACCCATCCGGAGCACGAACATATGCGCCTCTGGGGCCCGGAGCAGTTCGATCCCAACGTCGTCGACCGGAAGGCGCTTGAGGCCGCTGTCAATGCGTTGTCCGACATATGGAAGCCGCGTCGGCGCACCATACGCTCAAAATAGACGTCAAGCGCCAATCAAATGGGCCTCAGAGCTACGCTTACGTTCAGGAAAACGCTCAAGAAGTGGAGTATCAAAGACCATTGAGCAGGCAACAGCCTGGGCAAGCGACGGACATGTCTTTAGCGACTCTGTTTTTGATACAGCGGCGGCGGTCTTGTCGTACCGATTAGCAATGCGAACCCAGCTTGGGTGAGACGCCAGCGGTGAAGTGGATGGACGTATGAGATAGGTCGGTAATCCATAACTCGGTGCGTCCCATAAAGCACCACGGGGCACGCGCGTCATGGGCTCTCATCATTCCGGACTCTGGTAGACGCGGAATTGTGCAGGAACGAAGGAATAGACGTCCCGCTTTCATTTCTCTTTCATGTGGCTTCGCCAGAAAACGCAGACCTCATGACGTCAAGAGCACAAATGGGCTGCCAAGTGACGCGGTCCCTTTGACTTTTCTTCAGCTACGTGTCCTCCACCTAGGCTGCCCGGCCCCTCCGTAGCGGCGCTTACGCTTCCTCACTTCCTGTGGCTATATAGCTTCCGATTGATTGTTCCGGTATAGCGGGTAGATTAACGATCGCCCAAAAGAGTGCCTGGCCGAAGCACACATGTAGAGTTGGAAGCGTGTCAGATTTTCAAACGAAAGAGCCTCACGAATGCAATCGAGCAATTCCTGATCCAGGCTCTCATCCCCATCGGTCTGAGTTTCTTTCGAACGTTTTCCCTCTTAAATCCCCCGCCACACTAAAACCGCTGCTAAAAGTAAAAACGTTGAGGGCCGCCGGCTAAGAACCGGCTGTTTTCGTCTAAGCCGCCTGCCACGAACTGCCGACCTCTCCACTTGTAGAACGTGAAGTTAAATCCTGGGGGATCGAGATCGAAGGAATAGAACCCCTGCTCAGATCGGTATTCCGAGGCGCTCGGGCAGCAGAAGAATAGCGTTTGATGATTGTCCTTGCCCGTTAGATCACATCGGCCGAACTGAGGGACCCAGAACTCCTTATGATCATGCCCGAACAAAACGAGGTGCATTCCTGCTCGCACGCAGAAGCGCACGAACTCCTTGTTGTTTTCCATCAATGTAGTTGATTGGCAGTCAAACGGGTGATGATGCAAGAGCGCGATCCGCACGCAATTGGAGTATCGCACGGTCATCGGATTTCCCTGAAGGTTGGTTACTACTCCGCCAGCTCCGGCTTGGCTAATATCTCTTGCTAACTGGTAACAGTAATCCATCGCGCCCTGATCTATCCTGCCGCGGGCTAATCGGTCCCACGGCCACAACCGCGCGAATACCCCTGGGGTCGAGTCGAATACGAAAAAGAGGACTGCGGGGTCAGAAACGTTAGCAGTGTTTCGGAGACCTCGGACATAAGGGTAATTGGGATGAGGAAGATTCAAATTTAGAGCGTTCTCAAACACGGCCCCCTGACGTTGAAAGCCAAACCAGCTCCGGTCCCATCGGTCATGATTGCCAGGAAGTAAGAGCCGTCGATCAGGAGTAGCGTTGAGACCAAGTGTGAGAGGTAGAGCCGGATGCCCTGCTGCGAGTACGTTGCTTTGAATGTACGATAGACCGGTCGAAAACGACTCCGGAGAGCCGTCAGTGGACAGGTCGCCTGTCACGAGTAGCGCATCGTACTTGCGATCCTGAAACTGCAGCGCGTCTATCTCTCTCGCTAGGCCGACTAACTTGCTGAACGAGTGGCATCCTGCGCGCAAGCCGCGCTGATAAAAGGCACGCTTCGCGTGAGCAACTTGCGGTACAAAATGGAAATCAGAGACTTGAATAATTTTTGCTATTCGCGCCATGAGCCGCCCTCCGCGGTCGCCCTACTAGAATGCAGCTATCTCAATTCGCCTTCCCTTGTAGCTCCTGCAATCGCGACGTCTGAAAAGGAAAGAGGCGGTCGCGGATACGCGAGCTCTTTGGACAACGTGATATTGTATGGGATCGCGCGGCGGAAGCTTGAGTACAGCAACGCCCTTTCCAGAAGATGAGACCTGCTGCCTTTCCGCCAACCCCGGAACAGCCAGAAAGGAATCGGTGTGTCCTCTCGCAACGTGAGCTGAGTGCCAAACGAGGGCTCGTCTGCTAACCACCAGCTGCGGGTAAGCTCCACAAAGTCCGGAGCAGCCGCTGACGAACCGGTTCCCAGGTTGATGGCCCCTAGCTCGCCAACGTTGACGCCATTTTCTCCGATGCGAACGTCCAAGCGCGACTCAATTAAGACCAATGCAAATTCAGATAGCTCTCGGGGAAGCCCGCTCGATTGCCCCAGCATATCGACGATTTCGGTGCGCGACATCCTTTCATCACTGAAGTGATCATCAGTGGTTATTTTAGTAACTTGTATGTCCCCATTGCTGGTACGGACCTGTCGCATAACGGACTCGGCGACGCAATTCACCAAGCCATCGAGAATACCTTCGCGCTCGACCGAAAGAAGCGCTCGCCCAGTAGTATGCAGCACAACGAGATCAAAGAGTGCGGGAAGCAGATCGGATAGCAACATGGCTGCTCGCCTGATCGTTTCTGTTGGTGATCACCTTGTATACTTGCGAGAAACTGCGACCAGCCGGGTTACTTTCAAAGATGCGACCGGGTCGGCAACCTTATCGGAGAAGATCCAGCATCTAGAGGTAGAGTAGGCTTGAATGCACGAATTGTGCAATACTTTGCTTGGGGTTTTTGAAGCCCCACATCTGTTGGTGCAAAAAAGGGGGTACGAACGGCCTCGGTTGCCTAGCTAGCAGTAGAGGGGCGCGCTTTCAGTTGCCGGTTCTGACCCCATACTTTGTTCATTGCGTGCTCGTGGACGGGGCGAACTTGTTTTGCCCTTGCAATCCATCGGTACTAAGGCAAACAACGCGTCGGCTGTGTTTGCGGAAAACGATGGAGCAGGTCACATCCAGGGCCGGATTTGCTACGACCGCTGTACTGGGCAACTTTTCGGGGCTCCCCTACGTGGATTGTTGAACAGCCCGGTCACGAAAAATAAATTGATCTCTTACTCCTTGCGCGTCCGGATGGTTGGTCGAAATGAATTTCGTGCCTTCCGGATCGAACCTGAAACGATTTTGAAGATCGCCATTTCTGCGCCGTATCTCAAGCTCATCCCCGACCATGGACCAAGTCCACTCGTTTTGATTCCCACCCTCTCCAATTTGGCCGTTTGAATTGAACGAAATGGGCTTGCGGCCCGTGAGTACGGTCGGATTGAAGTTCAGTATCCATCCGTCCTGGAGGAGAATCGCAGGAGCCGTCCCTGGCAAGTATTGGGTAACAGTAGGCCTGGGCAGCTTGTCAGAGCCAGCACTTCCGAGTGGCAGGATGTCTGACTTGGCACGCAGCCAACGACGGGCGGCGAATTCAAGGCCAATCCAGATTGCGAATGCGGCCACGCTTAGGATTAGCCAAAAAGCGAGCGTACTGCCAAGCGCGCCCATGGTTAGGTCGGCTAACCATTTTTCCGGGTAAAAGCCCAGCCGATATGAAATCTCAAATGCGGTGCGCGCAATGAGCGTGCTGAGGCAAGCGAGCACGAATCCAATGAGTATTCTGAGCGGCAATCCCATTCATAAGGATTGCCACAAGCTCCAGATTTCCGGAAGACTACCCTGAGAATAAAATGAGAATACTTTTCTGCGGAAATCTGCTAAGTATTGGAGCGTTCGAAGGGAATCGAACCCTCGTATGCCAGCTTGGGAAGCCCGGCGTTTTTTTCGAAATCCCAAATAGTTACCTGCAAAACCGATACTATAGCGCATCAACGCGTCAAAGGCTTACCGGCGCTTTGCAAAACAGATTGAGCGGTACGCGATGAGCAGCAAACGCTCCTTTGCGCTTCGCGCGAGACCCATCATCATGCCGGTGCACGAGGTTCAGACCTAGCCCACGCGCATCAGGATCTGCGGCCGAAGATCGCGAAGAAGGTCGGTGGCCTTCATATTCTCGATGGCGATTGAGTCCGTTGGTATCACCAGGTCGTCCGCAATGCGGGTGATGATGGCGCTGTGGTTGCGCTCATGGATACCGAGCGCCGTTCCGATGACCTGCGCTTTGCCCTTGGGACCGGGCTGGCTAATCACGTTCATGTTCGACGGATGATAGCCAAATCCAAGAAAGACGACGAGCTCCGCAGATTGCAGAGCGGCGGCCATTCTCGCCTGATCATGCATTGGCGTGCGATCCGTGTAAGTGCCCAGAGTCGCTAATCGCGTAAACGGATCGAAGTAACAATCTGCCCCAAACGCGAACTCGGAATCTATCTTGGGTGAGAATTGTCCGATCGAGCCATACGGACGAAGCATGTCCAGAGATGTAACGATGGCGAGCGCCTCGTCTGCTGTTGCTCCCGTTCGTTCTTGTAGAGCCCAATAAAGATACTGTTCAATCGCCCGGTCGTAGTTGAAGTTCACGAACGTGACGCTCGCAAAGCATGTTGCGAGATCCTTACGCTGAAGACCGGCGAGCGCCATGGAAAGGACCTCCGCAATCCAACCATCTGGCAATTCGGGTCGGCCGTTAGCTTTGTTGAAAGCAAGAGTGCTGGCCCGTTCCGCCCGGAGAATGCTCTCGATGATAGCCAGCTTGCCAACGTCCACAGCCTCCTTAAGATCGCTCACAAAATGCAGGGCCTCATCGATCGATACGAACAATGGTGCGGCGTTGGCTAACTTGTTTGCCGCGCGCGTATACTCATCTACGCGCTGCATCTTGCTTTGGCTGTTCGGATCTTTGATGTGCCTTCGGATATGGTCAAGTAGCTCCTGGCTCCCGTTAACGAGCATGGAGCCGTGCTGGAAGCGAAATCGGACAGCGCGTGAGATTTGGTCCTTTAACTCGGAGCCGAGCGGGAAGTTATAGTCCCGACTTGCTCCCGCACCGATAACGAACACGATCTTCTTTGTGAACAATGCGCGCCCCTGTGATCGTTGGCGTAGCTTGGCAATTTGGCTGTGGTCCGGGGACGCCTGGCAAACGCTCAGTGGCGCCACCGGGCAAGAAACTGTATCGATCGGGTACAGTTTCTCGCTCGTGATCTGACGGAACAATCCCCTAGCTCTCGGAAAAAGGACGTCGATCCGCCGCGGCCAGTTCCCGAATCCGAGCAAAGTTTGTCAGAATGTCCTCACCGCCCCATAGGGCCTTTTCGCCAGCTCTATTGCCTCACGAAGTCGAGTAAGGTTGATGCGATCTACCCTGTAGTCTTCCTTGCTTCGCACCGTCATGCTTATGAGCAGCTTCGTGGCAGCCGTCGGCGCGAATTCGAAGCCGCCGCCCTTTCGCGAAACGACTGGCGTGTGACATACGGCATTGCGAACCTTGGCTACGCGCTCGAGCCTGTCAGCCTGTGTCTTCAAAGCCTTCTTCCAGTCCGCTTGCCGAACGTGATCCGCGCGGCTCTTCAACATCTCTATTTTCTGGCGCGCGTCCAGAGTCGCGACGACTGATTCGAGCATCGGCGACGCCGCCAGGTGTATGACCTCGATCGTCATGAGATTAAGCTGGTGATCCAGGGCTGTGTAGAGCAGCACGACCTCGCCCACCAACGCGGCCGGGTCCTTCCATTCTCCGTCTTTCAAGGGCATCTTGCCCTCTGCTTATCTTCGGAACTTGGTCCACGCCGGCCGGGAAGGGTTTCTTTTCGGGACGCCCATTCCAGTAATCTCGACAGGAATCCTCTTGCTCCCGATTAGAAGGCCATTCAGCTTAACCGCAACGTCCATGTGATGTGTTCCGCGATAGGCAGAGTCGCGGGAAGCTGTCACACCGGTTCCAACTCTATGGCCGAGGTCATTCTGGAGCTCAGCGTCCTTGCCCGAGTTTCGAACCATCCAGCTGACGGTCGCGCCTGGCGGCAACTGATGGGCGTTTGCCAACGTGAACTTAACATCGCAACCCTTTGGTATCGGACCGATGCGATCCACGCCTCGAAATATATGATTGCCCACAGTCGCCTCTACTGAGACAATAGGATTGAACTGAAGGGTAGCAAGGGCGCGGCTACTTCCCTTTAAAACAGCCTCTTCTTGATCATCATCTTCCGGCGCTGGAAAGAAGTGATCGAATGCTTCAGACCAAATTTCGGCACTGGCCGACTTTGTTGCAGCGGCTAAGGCGCGATCGGCTATTGACAGAAGCTTGTCCATCTTCCCGATGAAGGCGTCTGACTTTTCATTATCCAAGCGATTCAAATTCTCATGTGTATTGGTCGGATTTGGAACCTTCGCATCGTCACGCAGACGGGACGCAATTTTTGCCGTGACCTCACGTAAGAACTCATCGTCCCCGCTGAATTGATCGCGGTCGAGATCGCCAAATGCATCTGCCACTAGGACCGTGATCAATATTGATGATGGACGGGCATCAACGTCGACTTTCAGGGCAGCCCACATTTTCAGATAGCGGACCAGGCGGCGGCACCGAGCTCTGTCGGCCTTTCCGGTGACTACCTTCCACCAAGCGTAAACCGCCTTCGGATCGCTATCTTCCCATTCATTTTTGGACGTTGCGAGCGATCGAGCATCGCGATCATCATCGAGGTGATAGGCCGGTATGTCGATATGGAAATTGCCGTCGAAGTGAACACGGCTACACTTTGCACGCGGTTCATCGACCCCAGTTGCGTCGTTCGTGTCGTCGTCGACGTATTCCACAAGGCTATCTTGAACGAAGCCTTTCAACTCAGTCGGCTCGTGGTCGCCGTCTTCTGGCTGACCGGACCACGTAAAGTAGACTCCGAGATCGATGTCGAACTCTTCCTCGGCCGCTGCAGGTCGAATCTGGGTGCCGAATTTGTACGAGCCTTGCAGCCAGGATGAGATCCGACAGTCGGAACGCTTAGCGAGATCCTGCTTCAGATGCTCGGCGAGATCATTCCAACGTTCCTTTTGGGCATCATATTGTTCGTCGGATGGACGCACCCGCCAATCGAGACAGTTCTCGGCGTCGTCCGTGTTGAAGAACAGGCTTGCAGCAATCCCCATCACAAATCCCTCCGATTATAGAATTCTGCACGCGCAGCTGTGTGCTGCAGAAACGTTCGAAGGGGACCTTTCCCGAGGTTTTCGCGAACTGACGCCTCGGCCAGCGCACGCAGATCGTCAATTGCTCCTCTACTAGCTGAGTCAAGAGCTAGCTTTCGTTCCTGCTCTGGAGATTGCTGATGATCGATCCGCAAATAGCGAGCCTGAAGCCGATGCGACATCATCGCGTCGGTGTTCAGCTGCTGAGCCGAAATCATCACTCTTGGTAGCCGTTGATTGTCCATCCAGCCCATCCAACCAAGATCAGTCTCTCCAGAATTTGAAAAGGAGAATCGCGATGTCGTCGTGCCGATGCTGAGGATCCAGATCTCCTTGAGGGGCTGAGCGAGAAAGTATTCGGCCTCATGCAAAGCGAGGTGGTCGGGAGAGTTGGCATACAGCCCGCCATCAGCGAACAATTCGCCGCCGATTTTGTGGAGCGGAAAGAAGGTTGGGGCAGCGGACGTTGCAAGTGCGACGTCGACGACCTTTAACCTCCAATCGCGTTGGAATGAACGGTGGTGATCCGTTTTGAACACCTGAGGCGCCCCCTTTGTGAGATTGACAGCAGGCACCATAACGCGATGGTGAAGGTGGCCGAGCTTCTTCGTTTCGCCGACGATGCTCGTTATAGTGGCTTTCAAGGCGGCCGCGCGATACTTGGCATGGAAGGCGTTCGACATGAGCGCCATGCGTTTCGCGAGCATGCCTTGCAGGGGTGGTCGTCGCGAGAAAATCTTTGGGCCATCCACCGCGATCGCGTTCCTGATCGCTCCAGCCTGAACCTCCGCTGCGAGTCCCAAAGCGATTATTCCGCCGACGGATGTGCCAGCCATCAGATCAAAGCAGCTTGCGATCGGCCGGCCGATTTCCTGTTCGAGTTCGGCAAGAACGCACGCGGTGTAGAGGCCCATAAAGCCTCCGCCGGACAAAGAGAGAATTCGAAAGGCCAAGATTCATAGTCTCCTCAAGCTGAAATCTAAGCGTCGGCTCCCGGAAAGATGATCGAGATCATCCGCAACTGCGGTCGGACCTACTTCTTCGTGGGGTCGAGATCCTACACGCGATCAAGCCGCCGCGTTGACGGTTAGGCGCGCTACAAATGCTTAGCTTGTGGCTCAATCGTCACGTCTGCGTGGACCGTTCGAACACGTGAGACTGACGGCGAGGCGCAGCAACCCATTCTCGATCCTAACGAGCATCGCTCCTGGCACCGCTGCGATTCTTCAGTGATGCCGTTGGCAGGGGCGCACCACACCGTGCCTCCAAACTTCGTATCGCCATAAACTAGAGCAGCCGTGGCGCCGGTTTTTTTATTTTCAGCCAAGATTCGCGAGGAACAAGAGCGCAAACTCCCGTTTTCGCGCCGCAAGACGTCAATCGAAGACCGCTCGATCGCAGATTCGTCGCGACTATCCCGTGCCCATCCCCGCAAACGCGTGTTATGGCTACAGGGCAACGGTGCGGTTCGTATTGAGCGCTCGCGATCAGATTTGTCAGCGCACCTTCGGGGGTCATACGTCGGCAAGCGATTTGCGCGACGATGCAAAGAAGTGGAGGCCATTCGGAGGAAAACTCTGCGATCACCGCCTAGAAGATATCGACAAACCCGGAACACTCCTGTAGGGAAGTGCACAATATTAAACGCGCTACCTAAGAGCGTGACCGTAACTCAATCTTTTTCAAGTCGCCCGTATGCTTGGGGCTCAATGCTTTCAATGTGAGCTGGCGCAAATGCCTGGTAGCCGAGCCTATTTCAATGGCTTGCCAGCGACCTCCATAAAAGACCTCCATAAAAATGTGAGGAGATGACGCGATGACTGTGCGCGAGCAGCTGTTTGCCTTATTGCGAAACCTTCGATGGATAATTGTTCTGTCGGTAGCCCTCTCAGTATTGCTCTACCTGCCAGATCAGATTCAGGAGCTCTACCGGATAGCCGCCGACGACCTTGGATGGGTGACGTTCAAGGAGTTCGCTGCCTTGGGCGTGATTGCTACAGCGATTTGGGCAAGCGCGTTTCAGCTCACAACTGCATCCCTGCCGCAAATCCCCAAGCCTTCGGGGCGCCTGGCTTTCTATATAAGACTTGCTCCCGTCCTGCTTGGAGCACTGCCGATCATCGCCGCCACAGCAGGCCAATTCGCCTCGCGGCCGGCGCTAAAGATTGGCGAGGTCGAGGAAGTCGGAAGTATCTTCCGCATTCAGGACCAGGCGCTCGCGTTTGAGCGGAACATGCTGTTCATCCTCGCAATCGCCATGCTGATCATGCTCGTCTGTTTCGTGGCATTTACTTGGCGAATAGGATCAAGAGATCGCTCGATTGATCTCGCGAGCCGCGCCAACAACGCCTACTTCATCCGCTACAGGTTTCTCGCGCTCTCGATCGGCGGCATCGTGCTGTTGACAGCAGCATTCCTCGTGCTGCCGGATAGGCTCGCACAATTTCTCGGATCGTTCGGCGTGATCGCTCTCTTTGCGGTTTGCGTCATTGGTCTCACGGTCCATTTTGCTCTCTTGACGATCAGATTTGCGTTTCCGTTTATTCCGGTTGTCTTTGGCGGCTTGTTTCTGCTTGCCTCCTTGTTGGGAGGTGACGACCACGAACTGCGTACCGTCTCTGAAGCAAACAGCCCGCCGGAAAAAGCGCGCATGTCCGCAGCCGCCGCATTCCGCGAGTGGCTTTTACAAAAGCCGCGGGTGGAGGAAGCCAAGAGGCTCGGCGAATATCCCGTCTTCATTGTGGCGGCTCAAGGCGGAGGGATCTATGCGGCCAATAATGCGGCGCGGTTTCTTGCGCGGATGCAGGATCTCTGTCCGGCATTTCGCCAACATCTGTTTGCGATAAGCGGTGTGTCCGGGGGCAGCGTCGGTTCGGCAATCTTCGCCGCTGCGCTCCACGCCGAAAATGCGTCCCTTGATTCGAATGCCGTCGACGCAAAGACATGCCCCAAAATCGCGGATTTCCTGGCAGGGGTTGGACGGGTCCAAGATATTGATGCTCCTGGGCCGGTCGAGCAGCGCGTTGCGAGCGTCCTGGCAACCGATTTTCTGTCGCCTTTGGTTGCCGGCTTTCTGTTTACTGACTTCACTCAGATGTTTTCACCGTTCGCGATCCCGGCCTTCGATCGCGCGCGCTTTCTCGAATACACTTTGGAGAATGCCGGTGACAGAATCCTCGGCAGCAACAAGGGCAGCGGCAATCAATCCAACCTGCTAAGGGCTGACTTTCAGTCCCATTGGACGCCCGGCAACAACATGCCGGCCCTGTTGTTCAACACGACGGATGCCGGCAGCGGAAAACGGGCCGTCATCTCTCCCTTTGACTTCGATCCGATGCACCCCAAAGACACGGACCTGTGTGTTCTTGCAGCGCTTGAACGTGCGGGCACTGGGACGGATCAAACGGTCAAGAGCCACTCGCTGCGTATTCCGCTCAGCACGGCCGCTTTCACGAGCGCGCGATTTCCGTGGGTGACGCCGGCGGCGACCGTCTCGGTCAAAAATGACTGCATAACCTCTCATCCGCAGGCGCGCCTGGTGGACGGCGGATATGTGGAAAACTCTGGGATTGAGACCGCGCTCGACCTGATTGAGAAGCTTAACAGCATCAAGGGAACCTCCGATGCGCCGAAATTCAGGATTTACCTGCTGTCCCTCGTCAGCGGGCAGTTCGGTGATCATGGTTCATTCATGTTCGGTGAGCTCATGGAGCCGGTGCGCGCGCTCTTGAGCACGCGAACCTCCCGAACCTATGTCGCCCTCAATCATGCAACCAGCATCGACCGTCGGCCGGACGCCGAAGTGACGCCCAGTGTTCAGCGCTTTCCAACGTTCGGCCGGACGGACATCACAGGTTTGTTTTATAGCCTTCCACTCGGCTGGACGCTGTCCCAGAAGACCGAGGATATCATCTCATTGAGCAGCGGCCGCTTTTGGGACTGCGTTCCGAAGGACGACTTTGATCAGTCCCGCGAAAGGCAGAGCAATGCAGATTGCCTGCAGGTGAAATTGTTCCATCTTCTGAATGGATCGGTCGCGACCGCATTTGAAACGCTGAAGGATGCCAAACTTGCACGGGCCGCCTACGCCGACGAGCTAGCGAAGGAATATCAACCAACTCCAAAGATCAAGCCGCAGCCATTACTTGCTTGTTATGAGAGCAATTGGTTGCAACAGCGCGGCTATGAGGAATATCAGGGAAAAGTCGCCGCCTACGAGCACCAGCTGAGTGAATCGCGCAAAGATCATTCGCCGGCCCCGCCACCCGTTCCGCCATACCGAAAGAGCTATATGGCCTACTATCAGGCCGAGCAGGTCAAGGCCTTGTTACAGGAATGGGATCGCGTCGAGGAAACGGATGCCCGTATCCTGGCCTATATTCTGGGATCCGTCTCTTACGACAGCGCCGATTTTACTCGCAGCAGCGAGAACTTTTCTTACAGCGCGGTTTCTCAACTCCCGCAGAAATGGCGCGATCGCATTGACAAGAATAACTCAAGGCTTCTGGCCGCAAACAAGCCCGCGGTCGACGTGAACTCTTTGCTTAATCATCCCAAGGAACTAGCCAATTTCGTGCTCGCTTACGATGACAACGACTTTGGCAACCAGCCCGGAACGGACGACGGCTGGCTGTTTCGCCCGCGAGGAATGTATCAATTGGTCGGCCGTGAGCAGTATCAGGAAGCGCAGGATCAAATGCAGCAGCTGGGCGACCTGCAAGGACTTGATCTGCTAACGCTACCCGACGCGCTATGGGATGCGAAGATCTCGGCTAAGGTTACTTTCGCTCACTTCCGATTGCACCGGTATAAGGACGACCGGTTATCTCCGCCGAACAACCGCCGAACGCTGTTCGAATTGCTCAAGGATCGTGCGAACGACTGGACAACCGTGCGCGCGCTACAAACGGATATGGCGCATCCAGCCGACCACGCACGGGTCAATGCACGCGGTGAGATGTTCCTCGGCTGTATCGAGGAGGCGTTGCATCCGACGAAACTCAAGACCTTGCAAAGCCAATTCTACGGTGAGGAATGAAGGGTTTGATCCGGTCGCCCGCATTGCCTTGGCGAGGCGCGTAGCGACGAGATGTAGTTGTTCGACAGCTGATGTTCTTTAGGCCTTAGCAGGGGGAATTTCCAATGATCGCGAGGGGGCAAATGAGCGGATCGCTGTTTCCGCGATGGCTTGCAAGCTTGTTAGCGGCGGGGGTGATGTTCGCCGCAGCTTTGGAGCTAGGAACGGCTCCGGCGCAAGCGGCCTCAAAGCCGCTTGCGCCCAATGATGTGTCCATTCTCTTTCCTCCGCCGAAGTCGGCGGGCGACCTCGCCAATCTGATCGCCGTGTCCGATCTTGCGGGCCCTTCGGGCTCGCCGCAGCGGCTGTTTTCCGACGCGGACTTCGCGCACTTTATCGCTAACGCTGAAAATCCGGAGCATCCGGACGTGCCGGATTCGGGTGCACGGCACATTCAGTTTCCCGATGCCGTGAAAAAGATCGACGCCTGGTTTGTGGCCGGCATCCGGATCGATCCGGGCGCGCCGGGATTGTCGCCCGAGATCATAGCGCAGTTTGGCCGACAACAATCCGGCTCATCATTCAGCCGGTGACCAATGGGCCGGACGGCTTCAAGGTTCATGACACTGCAGGCCACCTTATCTTCAGCTTCACTCTCGCCCCGGACCCGCCCCTGCACGGTTGCGCCCCGTTCCCGCGATTCAAACCGGACGACGAAGCATTCAAGGCGATCGTTCGTGACGTCGCGACCTTGCGCGATCAGCTTGGGGCCGGACAGTTTGGCAATGTCAAAGTCTCGACTGCCGGTGATCTGAATGTGCATCCGGGACTTGTAGGGGCATCGGCAAAGGCGTTCCGCGATGCACTCAAGGCTTTGATTGAGAGGCATCTTTCGCCGCAGCGCCTCAACACCATGGCCGTGATGGGCATCGCACCGCCCGAACCCTGGATTTTCGTGTCGATGTTAAGGGTCCCGTAAGCAGGCCTAATCCCAGTCCCCGGCCCGACGCTTGATGGCATGCACGTGGCACAGATGTTCAGCGCTATCGGCGGAAAGCACGTGGTCCCGCAACCGGGCACGAATAATCAAAATCCGATCAGCTGTCGACACGCGGCATTGCAAAATCCGCCCTTGCCCCAAGCTGATCGTAAGGGTGTTTCGACCTCCGAGTTCATCGATGGCAACGTGCCCAACAGCCGCATCATCGAGATCGTCAATACCATTGCCGATCCGAAGAAGAGCCACTTCTTCAATACCGATTGCGTGAGCTGTCACACCGAGACGGCACAGCCACTCGCCAGGAAAATTCCAAATTTCGCAGCACTTGGCGTGAACCGCGCGGTTTGGCCGAAAGAAGACTGGAATGTCCGCAACTTCGGTTGGTTTCCATCCTTTTTGCACGGCGGCCCGGCCGCGGCGACGATAACCAGGCGCGCGGCAGCCGAGACGTCCGACGTGGTCGCCTTCGTCAATAGCCAATTGCTGAACAAGTAACAGACGCCGTCGCCGTTTCCGGTAGCCTGCCGGGCCGGCTGGACGCATGAAAAAGATGGATGGAGTCCTTGCTATGGGGAGACCTTCTTTTGGCGCTCGTCTTTATTCCCGGGTGATGCGCTGGCCTCATATCACCAGCCTGTTATTGGCAAGCGTCGTTGTCGTGATCGTGGCGGCCGGCCTGGTGTATTTCGCCCCGGAGAAGGTTCGCGACGCAGCCCTTAAGATCAAGAACGATGCCAATCTGGTCGCTCAATTACTGCCTGCGACGCTACCCGAGCCATCAAAAATCGAAAGCGCTTATTGGCTGCCGCAAAATTGGAGCTCCCGCCAGCGTTACTGGTTTCACCACACATCGCAGGGGACAGCGACCATCCCTGTCCCTTATCAGTGGTTTTTGGCCCTGGAACGCCCGGAGCTGTCCTTCTCTTACACGAGCTTAACGGACGAGAACTACCTGCGCCGCCTCGGCTTCATTCCGAGTCCTAGCTCAAAGGACTTCGCCAGTAATGCGCCCGCATACGGTTATCACGACGATGCGCCGAATGGGGACACAGCCAACCCCGGATGGACTCCAAGCGCGCCCGAGAACCCGAATGCTCTGCCGGTTGGCTTTGCCATCCTCAAGGGCGGTGTCGATCCGACGACTGGCGCCCCGTATGAAGATCAGATCGGGCTAACCTGCGCCGCCTGTCATACGGGTCATCTCGAATACAAGAATGTCAGCATACGGTTCGACGGCGGGCCGGCGATGGTCAATCTGGGGGAGGTTGAAAGGGCCGTCGGGCTGTCGATCGGCTACACGTTGATCTTGCCGTGGCGTTTCGAGCGTTTCGCCAGCAAGCTGGAGCAGATCAAAGAGCAGAGCGTCGATCGCAAGCAGCAGCGAAGCGATCTTGAGCTAGCACGTCAGAAGATCAAGAACCAAAAGGCAGAGACCGACAGACTATTAACGGGACAGGGAGTGGCGGATCTCGATGAAGGGTTCGGTCGACTTGATGCGCTGAACCGGATCGGGAACCAGGTTTTCTATAGCAATCTACTCGATCCCTTGACCGGCGAACTCTCCGAGCCACTCCTCAAGGGTAACTTTGCGCGCCATGATGCGCCCGTGAGCTTTCCGCCGATCTGGGACACGCCGTATTTCCTTTGGGCACAGTATGACGCCTCTGTTCTCAACGAACTCGTTCGCAATTCAGGCGAAGCGCTCGGTGTCAGCGCAAAAATCAATATGACCGCGGCCGCGCCCGGACGGCCGCTTTTTACCTCATCCATACATCTGTCCGACATCGCGCGGTTCGAAGAGCTTCTGCGCGGCGCCGATCCCTTTTCGTCCGAAGATGCAGGAGGCAGAAAATTCACCGGGCTCGTAGCACCGCGATGGAAGGACGCGCAGGAGAAATTCCGCGGTGACCCGGCCTGGGCGATCGATGAAAAGCTCGTTGAACAAGGTCGCGATCTTTATCGTGCTCACTGCTTTGGATGCCACCGAGGCCCGGTGAATGATGCCGCCTTCGACAAAAAGTGGCCGGAAGACTCATTCTGGCGCGCAGAGAACCCCGATCGCTCAGCCAAGAACGAGAAGAATTGGGTAGAGATCGGCGGACATCATTATTTTAACGTCGTCCAGATGCCGGTCTCGGCGATCGGCACCGACCGCCAACAATCTAACGTCCTTACGACGCGGCGCGTTCACCTACCCGAATCACTCGGATTAAATCCTGCAGATGATCTCAACAAAGCCGGAGGTTGCGGGCTTCTGGCAGATAAAGGGCGCGGATCCTCTGTTTGTACTCGCGCTCATGGACGTGGTCGGCAAAACGATCGACCAATGGGTCATTGCGAACGGCACTTCTGAAGAAACCAAGCGGCAAATGTGGGGGCCGAGGAAGAATTGCCAAAACCAGCGAGTCTATGTCGGGGCGCGTGCGAGCCGCAACGGCAAGGACGAAGTAGTTCTCGCCCTTGAGCCTCAGTACCGGGCGCGCCCGTTGGACGGTATTTGGGCAACGGCTCCTTATCTGCACAATGGGTCCGTTCCGACACTGAGAGACATATTGGTGCCGCAAGCCCAACGGCCGACGTCGTTTTGCGTCGGCAGTCGTGCGTTCGACCCCGTCAAGGTCGGGCTTGTTACGAAAGCACAGGCGACCGAGAGCTGTGCGGCCGGCCTGACGAACTTCGATGTGTCACTGCTTGGGAACAGCGCTCGCGGACATTCCTTCGAAGGCAAGGAAACCGACTTAACGAAGTTGCCGCCTGGCGTCATCGGACCAGAATTGACCGACGCCGAGCGGCGAGCGCTTGTCGAGTATCTCAAGACTCTATGAGCGATGCGTCGCCTGCCGAACTATATGTCGGCGCTTTTACGTTGGACCGTTGATTCGCACGACCATCCTCAGCACGCGTGCCATTCGGCAGAATCATTCATGCCCCGCCGACGGTAACGAGACGCCGACAAGGAGATAGCCGCCGAGTTCGTCCGCAGATTCCAGCGAGAAGCCGATGACGTTTCTCAGAAAGACCTCGCTTACGACCATCACGATCATGGAGAGGATGGCGAGCTCGCAAAGCCAGCGGCAAAGCCGCTCGGGTCAGCCCTCTGCCGGCTGCGAACGACCGCGCGCGGCGAGGTGTCCGGAAGTGTCGAGCGTCGGGGTTGGGAGGACGACACCATGTCCGTCAGCGCCCCAGAGCCTTGCGAACCTTGTCCAAGAGTTCGATCGCCTTGGGTCCGTGGGCTTTTGCCCAGTCGTCGTATAGGGCTTGATCTTTTGTTCGGCGTCCTCGACGTCAGCCTCGGAGGGCATGGTCTCCGTCATTTGCGAGGCCCGCTTCCGCGTGAGGTCCTGGCCCTCGGCGGCCATTGCTTTCGTCGTTTTGTCGGAGATCTCGCGGACCGTGTCCTTGACCGTGGCCTGTACGGACGGCGACAACCGGTCCCAGGCGCGCTGGTTCACGAGCAACAGCGAGCTGACATAGCCGAGGTTGAGCCCGGTAACTGTATTTGGAGAGATCGTGCCAGACATAGCCATATCCCGAGCTTGCCGTGACTGCGCCGTCGACGACGCCGCGATCGAGCGCAGCGGGCACTTCCGCAGTGCCCAGCGGCACCGGCGATCCGCCCATTCGCTTGATGAACTCGGCTTTATCGGGCGAGATCACCCTGATCTTCTGGCCCTGAAGGTCCTTGAGCGACTTCAGCTCCTTGCGCGACCAGATCACCTGCTCCGGAAACAGGTACTCGCCGATCACGACAATGCCGCGCTTGGCTGGCGCTCAGCGCCTCGGCGCGACGCATTATCGGGCTGTATCTGGTCAACCTGGTCGACGATGCCGGCTTTCTAGCGCCGGATCTCGGAGAGGCTGCCGAGCGCCTCGGCGCTTCGCAGGCGGATGTTGAGGCGGTGCTCAAAGAGCTGCAGAAGTTCGATCTCCCTGCCGTCTTCGCGCGGAATCTGAATGAATTTCTGGTGATCCAGCTTCGTGAACTCAACCGGTACGACCCCGTGATGCATGCGCTGGTGGAAAATCTCAAGCTGCTTGCAAAATGTAACATTTCGTTTTTGCGCGCAACTGTGCGGGGTCGGCGATGACGACATCACGGACATGATCAGAAAGATCTGCAGACTCGATCCGGAGCCGGCTTGAAGTTCGGCACATCGCGGAAGCAATATCGCACCGGATGTATATGTGGGACCAAGACCAGAAGGCGGTTGGCATTTCGAGCTCAACAGCGACACGTTGCCGCGCGTGCTGGTGAATGAAATCTAACGCAAGGCACTGTCGAAGCCGATCGGCAACCATGTCGAGATGACCTACTTCAGTGATCGTCTGCGGTAAATGAAACCAGCCAACGATTTGTGAAGGCTAGATGCTCTGAGCTGCTCACGCGCGCCGATTCAGTTTTCGAACGGCTAGCGAGATCAGAGGCGCACCATCGAAACGTTCCCGCGACCATCGAGGCAGCACCGATGTCAGCTTTCATCCTAATTTCCGCGTGGCGGAGCGAGACCCGTATGGGTTCACCGGAAAGCATGCCGGCTCATGGTCCGTCTGCTTGCGATGACGCACGAGCGCGGCTGCGGGGTCCCAACTCGCCGGTCAGCTCGCCGCCGATCTGAATGTCGGCCAACTGACCGATTTCGGACGGCGGCGCGCACACTTTGTGACCGCTCCTGCCCCTTGTCGCGGCTCACGGCCCAGCTTGCCCGGTCTGCGATCCGTGCCCCCTCATCGGCAGCATAGCGTCCAGCGCCT